>Ga0206898_10152_pt1 | contig 20223 bp, 20 predicted proteins | sample Alteio_BWOrgHeat_50_FD_153237 | JGI IMG/M metagenome (GOLD analysis project Ga0206898, IMG submission 153237) | Enriched cells from forest soil in Barre Woods Harvard Forest LTER site, Petersham, Massachusetts, United States -... | ecosystem: Environmental > Terrestrial > Soil > Temperate forest >...
TCCCGAACCAAAGAGAAACAACCGCCGCCGACAGTGAATAACACTTCGATTATCCGTTGACAGGAAGGCGCATCAATCTCCTTCAAGTATCGAAAGTGTATGCCGATTCAATGGGATTTGATCTGGCAATTGGATACGATAGTGCTGGCAAAGCCAGCTTTCAAAAGGAATGAGTTCAGATGATATCGGGTCCCATTTACCGTTCTTTCCGGTCGTAAGCAGCTTAATCTCTTGCTCTAGTTTTTCACGTAAGCGAAGGCCATCAAATCCTTGACGCTCCAGCATACGCAAGATTCGGAAGATGGCCTTGTCTCTCATACGGAGTGTATCGTGTTTGATGAGACTGGAAACATGCCGGGAGGCGTCATCCATCCTGCCGAGAGCGATCAAGGTTTGAATGGTTAATACACGAATGCTGAAGTTCCAGCCGATCTTATCCTTCGTCAGCTCCATTTTCCTGTTAAGCACTTGCAACACTTCCTTATAATTTTGATTCATAAACAACACATTCGCTTGGTAAAAGAGGTATTTCGCATATCTGAACTCCCCCACTTCATCCAGAGTGCTTTTAAGGAGTGCAGAACAAATGAGCTTGCATTTATCAAAGTTCAATTGATGGAAATGAGCAAGAAACTGATTATCGAGAGCCGAAAAATAATTAGCAGAGTTTCGAATGAAATATTTTTGTGCGGATTGTGAATTCTCAATAGCCTTTTCGTAGTCATGCAGCTGAATATCACAACATGCCAATTGATTATAAACCACAGCGATGCGTTGCTTTCTGCAAACCGATTTGTTTGTGATGATAACCTGCAACAGCTCCTGGCAAACATCCCGTGTTACCTCCATATTTCCCCCACTTTCATAATACATCGCTTCCAGATTCCGAATGTAATAGGTAATCAAAGGCGATTTGAGAGAAGAGGCTTCTTCATTTAACTCCACGATACACTCCCTTAAAAACAACTGATAGTCCTTCTTGTTATTGTTCCCGGAAAAATCCGAATTAATCACAGCCAGGTGATAATAATCAGTTGCCTTTTCCAATGTGTCATTACAACGCTTGTAAAACTGCAATTCGGCATTGACGCGTTCGAATGCTTTTTTTCCATTTTTGAATCCATTGACCAGCTTTTTATACTTCAATTGTTCACACAACACCGAAAAAAGCTCGTATTTTTTACACAGCCGGATTATTTCTTCCATTTCCGCATCCAGGTTGGACATGTTTCCTGGCCCCATGAGAAGTGTATGGTATAAAGCAACCTTCCTTCGGATAATCACCACATACCGATCCAGTTCATCCTGCTCCCCCACCCTGTTCTCCATGCCCCGGTCCAGCAACAGCACATCGTGTATTTTACTCAGTAAACGTGACTTTAGTTTTTGGATGGCATGGTAATTCATCTTGTCGTATATCACCTGAGAGCAAATTTCAAGGGAAGGAACCCCTTTTTTTTCTTTTATCAATAATTCCGACAGCTTAATTAAATGTGTATCCGGCTCTTTCCTGATAGAAAGATATCTCAAATGCACTTTCAGCAATTTCAATTGAGGTTTGGATAGATTTTGAAGCAGATTATATAATTTTTCCATAAAATCAATTTTAGTATCTACTCAATATGTCCGCTAAGTTAAAATATTTAATCAGTTTGTTACATATACGATACATTATATGCAATATTTATTGGTTATAAGCCACTTACAAACAGATTAGCTACTCCAATGACCTCTTTATTTTTGCTTATTATTCGTTTTTATGCGGGCAACAAGGCCTTAATCTGCCCCAAAAAGACTCAGGATAAGGATAAAATGAAAGTCTATCAAAGCCATTGAATTCCCTTGTTTGACCTCTGAACAGTGTGTTTCTTTGTCCTGTTATCAGATTAATAAATGAATTTAAAACCAAACATTATGGTCACTCACTTCTTTAAATCTTGCTTCGCAGGTCTGTTTTTTTTAAGTTTCATTGCTTTAACCGCAAGCAGCGGATTTGCAGGCAATGATACCGACAAAACCAACGGAACAAATCGGGCAATTCCACTTGATCCGTCGAAAATTTATTGGGCGGATCGGTTAGCCGTTCAGTATGCGGTTCAGGCCGGATATCAAGTCATCCAAATTACTTCCGCCTGCGATGGAACCAACAACCAGATTATGACTACCTCCTGCGGAACCCGCATCCTTATTCAAATAGGGGACGATGGTTCATTTGTTGGGATGATTATTCTTCCTAATTAACGAGTTTACAGGAAACGCATTACTGTTCCGAAAGAATCTCCCTTTCGGAACAGTTTCGCTATAACCATTTCTTCTCCGAATCCGAAAGCTGTTGAAAATTAATTTCCCTCGCCCACTGGGCATTCCGCATAATAATCACTAAACTTGTATCGAGTTTAAACTTTAGGGGTGTCTCCCGGTTATAATAGGGAGGCTGAGAAAATACCCTCGGAACCTGAACAGGATCATGCCTGCGAAGGGAAAAGTAGAAGTTTCCTAATTATTAGGATTCTGCGTCCGAACATTTTCCCTCCAACGTATTTACTCATTATTTTTTAGAAACGGCTCCGCCATGACAACTCATTTTCGCCCATGAAGGTGTTTATCAATCAGGAATCTCATACGGTACCTTCCGGAGCCACCCTCTTGGATGCCCTCCGTATCAACAAACTAGAGGAACAAAGAGGTATCGCTGTTGCCGTGAACCAGCGTATTATCTCCCGTACAGGATGGGACGATTGCAAACTTCAGGAATCAGACACGGTCACCATTATTCAGGCTACTCAGGGAGGCTGATCATTTATCGCATTATCAAACAACAACAGTTGCTCTTCTTTTCAAACGAATTAACGAATACTCAGCTCAAACTACGCTATGAAAAAACAATCAGACACACTTCTCCAATCTAACCTCGACAGCCCTGAAGGGCAACGCGAGTTAGGTATCACACGAACCCCTCTCACTGCTTCTAAAAAAGTATACGTCCCAGGCAAATTACACCCTATCCGGGTGGCTATGCGGGAAATTGTGCTGGAAGATACAACCGTGCAAAGTCATGGAAAAACGCGTACTGAAATCAATGCACCCGTTACTGTATACGACACCAGCGGACCTTATACCGATCCGGAACAACCCATCGATTTGAAGCTGGGGCTGCCAAGGCTTCGGGAATCCTGGATTGAAGAACGTGCCGATGTGGAACGTCTCTATCAGTTTTCTTCCGCCTATTGCCGCAAGCGTATGGAAGACAAGAGTCTTGATTCCTTTCGTTTTGCTCACCTGAAGATGCCCCTGAAAGCAAAACCAGGACAAAATGTATCCCAGCTTCATTATGCCCGTAAAGGAGTCATCACTCCTGAAATGGAATATATTTCCATCCGTGAAAACCAACGCATGGATGAGCTTCAGGCAAGTCAGGCCTTACGTAATCAGCATCCGGGTAACAGCTTTGGCGCACGCACTCCTGTCAAGTTCATTACCCCTGAATTTGTACGGGAAGAAGTAGCTGCAGGAAGAGCAATTATTCCTGCCAACATCAATCACCCCGAAAGTGAGCCGATGATCATCGGACGTAATTTCCTGGTTAAAATAAATACCAACATCGGCAACTCGGTAGTTTCCTCTTCCATTGAAGAAGAAGTGGAAAAAGCCGTATGGAGCTGCCGCTGGGGCGGTGATACCCTGATGGATCTGAGCACCGGAAAAAACATTCATGAGACAAGGGAATGGATCATACGTAACTGCCCTGTTCCGGTAGGTACCGTACCTATCTACCAGGCCCTCGAAAAAGTCAACGGGAAAGCGGAAGATCTGACCTGGGAAATTTTCAGAGACACCCTCATTGAACAGGCCGAGCAAGGTGTGGATTATTTTACCATTCATGCCGGTGTATTGCTGCGTTACATACCGCTTACTGCCCGGAGAATGACGGGTATCGTATCCCGCGGAGGCAGCATTATGGCCAAATGGTGCCTCGCGCATCACAAAGAAAATTTCCTTTATACACACTTCGAAGACATCTGTGAAATCATGAAAGCCTATGACGTTTCCTTCTCTTTGGGAGACGGACTCCGTCCGGGATCCATTGCCGATGCCAACGACGCCGCTCAATTCAGTGAACTGGAGACCCTCGGTGAATTGACTAAGATAGCCTGGAAGCATGATATCCAGGTCATGATTGAAGGGCCGGGACATGTACCCATGCACCTGATCAAAGAAAATATGGACATGCAGCTGAAGCATTGCGCCGAGGCTCCTTTTTATACCCTTGGCCCCCTGACAACGGATATCGCTCCGGGATACGACCACATTACTTCAGCCATTGGCGCGGCCATGATTGGCTGGTATGGTACGGCCATGCTTTGCTATGTCACTCCCAAAGAGCACCTCGGTCTCCCAAACAAAAAAGATGTGAAAGACGGGGTTATCGCCTACAAGATAGCTGCCCATGCTGCAGACCTGGCTAAAGGACATCCGGGATCACAATACAGGGATAATGCACTCAGCAAGGCTCGTTTTGAATTTCGCTGGGAAGACCAGTTCAACCTGTCTCTCGACCCCGATACAGCCAGGGAGTTTCATGACGAAACACTTCCTGCCGAAGGGGCCAAAGTGGCTCATTTCTGTTCCATGTGCGGTCCTCACTTCTGCTCCATGAAGATTTCTCAGGATGTACGCGACTTTGCTGAAGATGAAGAGATCAGACAAAAGGAAATGGAAGCCAAGTCGGAAGAATTCCGCAAGGCAGGTAGTGAACTCTATCTTTAATTCTCTCTTACCCATTTACCCATGGATGCATTATTCCGACCTTATGTCATGAGCATTGCAGGTTTTGATCCCAGCGCAGGAGCAGGTATCCTGGCCGACATCAAAACCTTCGAAGCTAACAGGGTATATGGACTTGGGGTATGTAGCGCCATTACCTATCAGAACGACATCCGTTTTGATGGAATGCAGTGGCTTACTCCAACTCAGATTTCTTCCCAGGCCAAAGTGCTGCTCGACCGGTTTGAGGTGAGCTATGTCAAGATAGGACTTGTACCCGATCTGATCATGCTGCTGAAACTGATGCGGGAGCTGAAAGACGGTTATCCCAAGCTGAAGTTTATCTGGGATCCGGTATTGAAAGCGAGTGCCGGTTATGGGTTCCATGAAAAGCCGGCCCCCTTACTGCTCGCAGAGATCTGTTCCGAAATGTTGCTGATCACCCCCAACATACCCGAAGCGGTGGAGCTTGGAGAAAGCGGAGCCGCAATAGAGAATGCTGAAGCGCTAAGTACTTACTGTGCTGTTTTCCTCAAAGGCGGGCATCATGCACATAAGACAGGTGAAGACCTGCTCTTTCACAAAGGCGGAAAACGTATTGCTTTCGGAGGAAGGACGTATTCCATCCAGCCCAAGCATGGCTCGGGCTGTGTCCTGTCTTCCGCGATAACGGCTAAACTGGCTAAAGGAGCGGAACTCGAAAAAGCCTGCCTTCTGGCAAAAGATTATACGCTTGAAGTATTGCAAAGCAATGAGAGTCTTCTCGGATACCACAGTATGACCTGATACGACACATGGCAAAATTCATTTCCCGTCTTCATTACATCACCCAGGAAACACCTGGTATGTCGCTTAGCGATCTGGTGGAACAGGCCTGCCTGGGAGGTGTTAACTGGGTGCAGTTTCGTGTAAAAAACAAAACCAAAGAAGCCAGCAAAAGCCTCGCTCAGGAAGTCCAGCAGATCTGTAAAAAGCTCGGAGCCACCTTTATCATCAACGACGATGTGGCCCTTGCAAAAGAACTCGGTGCTGATGGCGTACACCTGGGAAAAACAGATATGCCCGTTGAAGAAGCCCGTCAAATTCTAGGAAGCGGTGCCATCATCGGCGCAACTGCCAATACCGCTGCTGACCTCCTTGCAATCAGGAAAACATCCGCCGATTATATCGGCCTGGGCCCATACCGGTTTACTACCACCAAAGAAAATCTAAGTCCTCTGCTTGGGGGGGAAGGCATGAAAGCCGCCCTTCAGGAAGCAGGGCCGTTGTCCATACCGGTCATCGCTATCGGAGGCATTCTTCCCGAAGATGTCGCCGCCCTTGCTTCTGTTGGCGTTTATGGAATTGCCGTATCGGGAGCCATCAGCAGGAGCCAACACCCGCTTCGGGCAGCACGTCAGTTCTCCAATCAACTCACCCTATTCAGTACCTTACTCCAATGACAGCACTACACATCGCAGGCAAATCATTTACTTCCCGGCTTTTTACCGGCACCGGAAAATTCAGTTCTTCTGCGCTGATGGAGGAAGCCTTGCTGGCTTCCGGCTCAGAACTTGTTACGGTTGCGTTGAAGCGGGTCGACTTGCGTAAAAAAGACACCGATATCCTGAGTCACCTCCTGCAACCACCCTTCAACCTGCTTCCGAACACCTCCGGAGCCAGAAATGCAAAGGAAGCCATCTATGCAGCTGAACTGGCACGGGAAGCGCTAGGCACCTCCTGGCTCAAGCTCGAGATTCATCCCGATCCGAAATACCTCCTGCCCGACCCTATTGAAACATTGCTGGCGACCGAAGCGCTTGCCAAACTCGGCTTTGTTATCCTGCCTTATATTCATGCCGACCCGGTCCTTTGTAAACGGCTGGAGGAAGCAGGAGCGGCTGCCGTCATGCCATTGGGAGCACCCATTGGAACCAACAAAGGATTGCGTACCCGCGATTTTTTGGAAATTATCATCGAACAAAGCCGTGTTCCGGTGGTGGTGGATGCCGGCATTGGCAGTCCTTCCCACGCAGCAGAAGCGATGGAGCTGGGTGCTGACGCAGTACTCGTCAATACGGCCATCGCCTGCTCCTCCAACCCTGTTCAAATGGCTATCGCTTTTAAACTGGCTGTGGAAGCAGGAAGGATAGCCTATGAAGCCCGGCTTGCTCCGGTGCGTCACGGGGCACATGCAAGCAGTCCCCTTACCGCTTTTTTAAATGAAGACTGATAGCCCTACCATGTTCACGCACTTGTTTCATACTTATTCCTGGGAACAGACCAAGGAAAGCATCCAGGCCAAAACAGCCTCCGACGTACAGGCCGCGCTTCAAAAAGAGCGGTGTACCATAGAAGACTTCAAGGCCCTGATCTCTCCCGCCGCCCAACCATACCTCGAAAGCCTGGCGGCAAGAAGCCAGGAGCTTACCCGCAAACGGTTCGGGCGCACCATACAGATGTATGCCCCCCTGTATCTATCCAACGAATGTCAGAACATCTGCACTTATTGTGCCTTTAGTTTAGACAATGCGATACCACGCAAGACGCTTACCGATGCGGAAATTCTGGAAGAAGCACGTATACTTAAAAGTTGGGGATACGACCATCTGCTGCTTGTAACCGGAGAGTCGTCTAAGGTGGGAGTTGAATATCTCCAGCATGCCATCCGTTTGCTCCGGCCACTTTTTTCATATGTCTCCATTGAAGTACAGCCTTTGGAAGAAGCCGAATACAGGTTGCTTGCAATGGAAGGACTTTCTGCCGTGCTTGTTTATCAGGAGACCTACCAGGAGGCGAACTATAAATTACACCACACCAAAGGCAAGAAAGCCAATTTCCAGCACAGGCTGGAGACACCCGACAGGCTGGGTGCAGCTAAAATTCATAAAATAGGTTTAGGGGTATTGATCGGGTTGGAAGACTGGCGCACCGATTCATTCTTTTGCGGGCTGCACCTCGATTACATGGAGAAGACTTATTGGGAAACCAAGTATAGCATTTCCTTTCCCAGGCTCAGGCCCATTGAAACAGGGAAAGACGGGAAAAAAGAATTTACGGCCTTCATGACAGACCGGGAGCTGGTACAACTGATTTGCGCTTACCGTATTTTCAAGCCTGAGGTGGAGCTCTCGTTGAGTACACGGGAAGAAGAGCGCTTCCGAAATCATGTGATCCAACTGGGTATCACCAGCATGAGTGCAGGATCCAAAACCAACCCCGGAGGCTATGCCGACGAATCAGAGTCGCTCGAACAGTTCGAAATTTCGGATGAACGCAGTCCCGCTGAAATAGCCGCTATGATACAGGCTTCCGGCTATGAGGTGGTGTGGAAAGATTGGGATGAAGTATTGGGAAAGCACTGAACCGATGAACACAGCCGAAGAAAACCGTTATAAACGCCACACCACCCTGCCTCAGATAGGGATGGATGGTCAACTGAAATTCAGGAATGCTTCCGTGTTGGTGGTTGGTGCAGGTGGACTCGGTTGTCCGGTACTTCAATACCTCGCAGCAGCCGGCATTGGCACCCTGGGCATTATCGATTTTGATGTGGTGGAAGAAAGCAACCTCCAACGCCAGATACTCTATACCCAACAGGACCTCGGCAAGCCCAAAGCTGCTTGTGCCGCAGCCAATATCCGCCTTCAAAATCCCTTTGTTACCTGCAACGTCCTGGCTCACGAGCTGGGACCAGACAATGTACTCGACATCATAGGCTCTTACGACCTGGTGGTGGACGGCTCAGATAATTTCCGTACACGTTACCTGGTAAACGATGCCTGTGTGATGCTTCACAAGCCACTCGTCTTCGGTTCTATTTATCAGTTTGAAGGGCAGGTCACCGTATTCAATTACCAGGGGGGCCCCACTTATCGCTGCCTTTACCCCGAACCCAATAACTTAGGCTCCTGTGAAGAAGCCGGGGTGTTGGGTGTTTTACCGGGCACGATCGGATGCCTGATGGCTACAGAAGTGCTTAAAATTGTTTCGGGTGCAGGAGAGGTACTTCGAGGAAAGCTACTTGTATACGATGCATTAAAAAGCGCCTTTCATACATTTTCCTTCTCTGCGAATGAAACCAATCTGCAACAGCAGGAGCTACTGCTCTACTCCGAACACTGTGAAACAATACCTGAAATCACAGCCATTGAACTCCGAAGAAAACAACAAGCTGCTGAGCCTTTTAAGCTGATAGATGTTAGGGATGAATCCGAATACCTTGTCCGCAACCTTCAGGCCACCTTGCTTCCATTAGGAACCTTGCTCCATCACCTGGACGAAATCCCCCGCGACATCCCTGTCATCCTGCATTGCCAGAGCGGCACCCGAAGCCGTAAGGCGGTTCAGCTGCTGCAAGGCAAAGGATATTCCAATGTATTCAGTCTGACAAACGGGATTAACGGATACTAAAATTATTATTCTTCTCCTTCTTTGAAGAACTCCATTTTATCCAGGTCGATGATATTGATGTTGCGGTAGTAGAAATTGAGAATATCCACATACGAATAGCCGCGCTTGGCCATGCTCATGGCTCCTTCCTGACATAATCCAACCCCGTGACCATATCCACGTCCTTTGAAGATGACGGAATCGTTGCGTTGTACAACAGAGAAAAAAGTAGACTTGAGCTGAAAATCCGACCGTATCGTTTTCAGAGGGATCTTCAGGTTTTTATCTGTAAAATAAACCATGCGGCTGGTAGGTGAGCAGTTGAGAGCCGTGCTAAAAGATGCGCTGTCCTTCACCGGGAACTTATGTTTCAGCTCCAGGTAGTTCCTCCAGTCCTCGATAGATATCTGCCTTTCCCAACGGGCATGGGGCATGCGGGTACAAAAGGTATCTTTGACTGACTTGAGACAGGAAGTGGCTTTGCCCCATACATCTTCCGAGTTGACGGTTTGTCCCCCGCAGTTCGAACAAAAGGTGGTGGAAATCAACTTGAGGTCATTGTCCACCACGATCAGATCTTTCGTAGCACTGGTGGCAAAAAAGATACGAGGGTCTTTCGTTTTTCCGCGAAATACCTGGCAATGTACCTGGTCACACAGATTATAGCCCTCACCCACATGCTTGTTCAGGTTGGCCAATACATAGGTCCGGCACAGGATGGATTGCACCTTATAAAACTCTTCTTCCGCAATCGTACCCGATTCGGCTTCCACCACACCTGCAACATATTTTTCCAGGTCCACCCGATTTACCAGCAACAGCTGTTCCTTCTCACAACTCACCCGCAAATCATTGTCATAAACCCGTATGGCCAATGCAGGAGAAAGGCATTTGAGTTTAAAGGAAGATGCCGGTAGCAGGGAGCTGAGCGTAAGTTTTTTATATGTGCCAAGTTTGCGTTCGAGTGTTTTCGCGAGAATGGAATCACCTGTCTGTGTAAATTCAAGGATGGAGGCTGCGAGTGTGTCGGTCACAATTTTCCCGTCGCCATACAGCACATATTTGCCAGAAACCAGGGATACCATCATGGAGGTAGGCTTGGTGTCAGCCAGCAAGCGTATGTCCACATTTATTCCAAACCCTATCCGGGAGAGCAGCAGCAGAACGGCAAGACAGACACCTGTTCTACGCATGTGCTTTTTGAAGGTATTTTGTCATCAGTTCAGCCAGACGGGCAGAAGCTCCTGGTCCACCAAGTTTTATTTTCAACTCATCCAGTTCCTGCAACATCCTGTTTCGGTTGGCTTCATCGGTAGTGATGAGTCTGAACTCGGCTGCAAGGCGTTCGGGATTCATATCATCCTGCACCAGCTCGGTCACGATGGGCCTGTCCATGATCAGGTTTACGAGGGAAATGTATTTGACGGTAACCAGGCGTTTGGCAATGTGGTAGGAGACCGATCCCGCTTTATAACAAACTACCTGAGGTACCCGGAACAAAGCCGTTTCGAGGGTGGCGGTGCCGGAGGTAACCAATGCGGCGTATGACTGGCGTAGCAGGTTATAGGTTTGTCCGAACACGATCTCTGTATCTGTCCCGGCGGTAAATGTCTGGTAGAACGACTCCGGCATAGAAGGAGCCCCTGCAATAACGAAATGGTATTGAGGGAACTTTTTCCGGACTTCCAGCATCACCGGCAGCATGCGGCTGATTTCCTGTTTGCGGCTTCCCGGTAACAGGGCGATGACTGGCTTGGTTGTATTTATTTTCAGTGTTTGCTCCCGGCTATTTTGCAGGGCATCCAGTAAAGGGTGTCCAACAAAATCCACGTCAAAGTCAAACCGTTTGTAAAATGCTTGTTCAAAAGGGAGGATGGTAAACATCCTGTCTACGTTCCGTTTTATCTTGTGCACCCGGCTCTGCTTCCAGGCCCAGATGGCAGGAGAGATGTAATAGAATACGGGGATACCTTTGCTTTTCACAAAACCAGCAATACGCAAATTGAATCCGGGATAATCCACACAGATGACAACATCCGGTTTCCATTCTACAATGTCTTTTTTGCAGAATTCAATATTTCCCAGGATGGTCCGGATGTTGGCCAGCACTTCCGTAAAACCCATAAAAGCCAGATCGCGGTAGTGTTTCACAATTTCTCCGCCCTGGGCCTCCATGAGGTCTCCTCCCCAGCAACGGAAGCGGGCTTGAGGATCTTTCTTGCGCAGCTCACGCATGAGGTTGGAAGCGTGCAGGTCTCCAGAGGCCTCTCCGGCTATGATGTAATAGTTCATTATCAGGCGAGGTATGTGAGGTAACCGATAAACGCGGCCCAGATAAACATGGAAAAAAGGACGCCCCTGCCCGACTGCATGCGCTCGGTATAAATAAAGAAAAAGAAAGGGGCCAGGTTGGCGATGACACAGCGTTTCATGTAGGGCGTAAACATATCATTGCGCCGGGTCCATTCCAGGAAATTGCTGATAGGCATAAAACGGAAGTCGTATAGGTAATAAAGAAACAAGGCTATTATTGGAATGAGCACCCCTACCCCTAATCCTAAATACAGGTTATCGAAGCGTCTTTTCATAGCTCCAGCTTTTTAAGTTTGGGGATGGAGGCATAGGAGGTCAGGTCAAACTGCACGGGCACTATTGAGATGTAGTTCTTTTCCAGCGCCCAGACATCAGTGCCTTTCTTGCCTTTTTCAAAATTGTCGAATTTGCCGGTAAGCCAGTAGTAAGGCTTGCCGGAAGGATCAATGCGTTCGTCCAGTTCCTCTATCCAGTTAGCCTTTGTCTGGCGGCAGATACGCACGCCTTTGATCTCTTCTTTGGGTACGGCCGGAATATTTACGTTCAGGCAAACTCCTTCAGGGAGACCGTCTTTTAAAATACGTTTAGCAATCGAAAGAATATATTCCCGAGAAGGACCGAAGTCGGCTTCCAGGCTGTGGTCGCAGAGGGAGAAACCGATGGAAGGAATACTTTCCAGCGCTCCTTCTACCGCCGCCGACATGGTACCGGAGTAAATTACATTGATGGAATAATTAGAACCGTGGTTGATACCGGAAACGCACAGGTCCGGTTTGCGGTGTAAAATCTTATTCACAGCCAGCTTCACGCAATCCACCGGAGTGCCGGAACAGCTGAATTCTTCTTTTACTCCGTGTATGTTGCTTTTGTGAATCCGAAGTGTAGCGTTAATCGTAATAGCATGTCCCATACCACTCTGAGGTTTGTCGGGTGCTACCACCACCACATCACCCAGCTCTTTCATCAATTCGATCAGCACGGTAATTCCGGGAGCGGTGATCCCATCATCGTTTGTAACTAAAATAAGAGGACGATTCTTTTTTGTGCGTTTCATGTTAGCACAAAACTAAGCAGAAATGAGCATTTCCCGGAAGGAAGTAATGAAACGAAGAGTGTTGATAAAAAAGAGAAACAGAGCGAAGAAACAGAAACAGTGTGGAGCATCTCACTCGCAAAACAACTCAATTATTCTGCGACCCTTCAAACTCCCAGGCTTTTTTCACGACTTCTCCTTTTTTCAACATCACTTTCCCGGCAATCTCCCGCCCTTTGATCACTGCTTCCAGGTAAAAATTCTCGTCGGCTTTGTCGGTCTTCTCGGTGGCGGAGACCTGAAAATATTTGAGTGTATCTCCATCTTCCGTAACGGTACTGTCTTTTACCGTTTTATAGTGCAGGGTGGACACCTTGAACTTGGCTTCGAAATAGTCACTCACAATCTCTCTGGGCGTAAATTCGAATACGTCTTTCTCGTATTTTTTCCCTTCGGTAGTCGTTTCTTTTATTTCGATATCGTATTTGCGTTTATCCATTTTCTCCACTTTCGCTTTCTGGGCGAAAGCTACAGAAGAAACGGTCATCCCGGCAAGCAGGCAGGCAGTAATGAACAGGTTTTTAGTAGCTTGTATCATGAGGTATGTTTTAGCGTGAGTTTATCCGACATCCCAGGCAGGCAGAAGTACTGGAGCGAAGGTGAAGTTTGGCTGAAAGCTCAAATTTAGGAAATTACGGCAAAAAGACAATTGCCTCCTGAAAAAGCACCTATACAAGTGTGAACCGCGTTATCTTTGTAAAAAAGTATGATGGAGTCGAAACCACTGGCTGAACGCATGCGTCCGGCATCGCTTGATGAGTATATCGGCCAGGAGCACCTGGTAGGCTCTTCGGCTGTGCTGCGTAAAGCCATTGAGAGCGGTGTGCTTCCTTCCATCATCTTGTGGGGACCGCCGGGTGTGGGCAAGACCACCCTGGCCCATATCATTTCACAGACACTCAAGCGCCCCTTTTATTCCCTCAGCGCCATCAACTCGGGGGTAAAAGATATCCGGGAAGTAATTGAGAAAGCCCGGGAGCAAAGCTTATTCAATACCTCCAAGCCCATCCTCTTTATTGATGAGATACACCGGTTCAGCAAGTCTCAACAAGACTCCCTGCTCGGAGCAGTTGAAAAAGGTGACATCACCCTCATCGGTGCCACTACCGAAAACCCTTCGTTCGAAGTCATCTCCGCCCTCCTCTCCCGCTGCCAGGTATATGTGCTGAAGCATCTGGACAAAGAACACCTGCAAAAACTCCTCGTTCATGCACTGGAGACAGACAAGGAGTTAAGCAGGAAAAAAGTAACCCTGGAAGAAACAGAAGCCCTGATACGCCTGTCGGGTGGTGATGCCCGCAAACTGTTGAATGTACTGGAGCTCGTGATTCACTCCGCTCCGGAAGGGGAAGTGGTGATTACAAACGAATTTGTATTGAATCAGGTACAGCAGAACATGGCCTTGTACGACAAGGCCGGCGAGCAACATTACGACATCATTTCCGCCTTTATCAAATCCATGCGTGGCAGCGACCCGAATGCGGCGGTATACTGGCTGGCCCGTATGCTGGAAGGAGGAGAAGACCCCACCTTCATTGCCCGCAGGATGATCATCCTGGCTTCCGAAGACATAGGCAATGCCAATCCTACCGCGCTGGTTATGGCTACCACCTGCTTCCAGGCGGTAAGTGTGATTGGTATGCCCGAAGGACGCATTATCCTTTCTCAGGCAGCTATCTACCTTGCTTCTTCCCCCAAGAGTAACGCTTCCTATATGGCTATTTCCGATGCCCAGGAAACGGTTCAGAAAACAGGCAGCCTGCCCGTCCCCCTTGCTTTACGCAACGCACCTACCAAGCTGATGAAAGACCTGAATTACGGGGCCGACTATAAATATGCCCACAGCTACGAAAACAATTTTACGGACCTTGAATTCCTGCCCGAAAACATCAGCGGGATGAAACTCTATGATCCGGGACAGAATGCCCGGGAAAGAGAAATCAGGGAGTTTCTAAAGAAACGCTGGGGAGAGAAATACCAATACTGAAGAAACAGAAAACCAACCTTAACACTGTTTCTGTTTCCCTGCCTGCCGTCACGCAGCCTCCGCCACGGCAGGCAGGTGTTTCTGCTTCTAGATTCTTATTCCAATCACCAGGATATCATCTACCTGCTCCAGCGGTCCTCTCCATTCTTCTATGGTTTCTTCCAGCACTTGTTTCTGACTACCCATGGGGGTGGTTACGTTACGGAGAATGAGTTCCTGCAATTGTTTGTATTTGAATTTCTTTCCTTTGGGTCCGCCAAACTGATCGGCCATACCGTCGGTTAAGGTATATACCGCATCTCCAGGCTGAAGCGCTGCTGTTCTCAAGGTAAATGATTCATCGTCTTTAGGCGATTTACCCACCGGCATCTTGTCGCCCGGAAACAGCATCAACTCTCCGTTTCGGACAAGGTAAAAATTACTGTTGGCGGCGGCATATTCCAGCTTTCTTGCACCCAGGTCAAATACACACAAGGTACAGTCCATCCCGTCTTTGGCTTCTTCATGTCCTCCGGGGTTCAATGCCTTGATGATGGATTTCCGGGCTTCATTCAAAATCAGGTCCGGACTGGCTACACCCCGTTCAATCACTATCTCATTCAGGATAGAGATCATCAGCAGACTCATGAATGCTCCCGGCACCCCATGCCCGGTGCAATCTCCTGTAAGCAGGTAGAAACGGTTGTTCTGATGCAGGGCCCAGTAAAAGTCACCACTCACAATGTCTTTGGGTTTATACAAGGTAAAATATTCGGGCAGGTAACGGGCAATGTATTCGTCGGAAGTGATCACGGCACGCTGTATACGACGGGCATACTGTATGGAGTCGAGGATTTCTTTCTGCTTCTCTTCGATAACGGTTTTCTGCATTTCCGTTTCGTTCTTCTGCTGCTCAATTAGTTTGTTTTGCTCCCCCAGCTCCCTGTTCGCCCGTTTCCTGATCATATTTCTGTTCCAGAGTACCACCGCAAGCAGTACCACCATGATCAGCACAAAAATGATAGAGTAGATTACTAAGCGCTGCCGGCTGGAAGCAAGCTCTTCATTCTTTTGTTCCTGTTGCAATAAATCAATCTGCGCCTGTTTCTTCGTGCTCTGGTACTTCTCCTGGAGCTCGCTGGTTTGTTTGTTGATCTTCTCCGTCACCAGCGTATCCTTCATGGCCATAAACTTGTACAGGTAATCGTTGGCCAGCTTGTAGTTACCCATTTCCGTATATAAAGCTGCGAAGTTCTCATAAGACGCTTTCAGGTCGTCCGTAAAACGAAGCTCCTTTTCTATCTCCATGGCCTGGTTGAGTGACTTGATGCCCGCATCAAATTTTTTCTCCAGTCCGGAAACCAGTCCTATATTATTCAGACAAGTAACCACCCCTGCCTGATCATTCATTTTACGAAATGTCTCGAGCGCCTGGGCGAAGTTGACATCGGCTTCCGGATAATTTTCCTGATGCAGGTAGACATCTCCTATATTGCTTTGGGTATGGGCCATTCCGCGCTTGTCGCCAATGGCTTCCCGAATCTCGAGCGACTGCTTGAAATACGCCAGTGCCTCATTCAGTTTTCCTTGATCCCCGCACAGGCTGCCCAGGTTGTTGTATGTTTTAGCAAGGGATTTTTTTTGATCTTTATCGGCAGGTAATTCTGCACACAATTTTTTCCTTAGCTCCAGGGCTCTCTGCAGGTAAACGGTTGCTTCTTTGTAATTGCCCAGGCTCACATACATACTACCCAGGTTGTTATACTGGGATGCAGCACGCGACTCGTCGTGAAAATTTTCAAATATCCGGAGGGCATTCATGAAATTCTTGGAAGCCAGTCCATAATCACCCTTGCGGTAGGCCAGGGATCCCAGCGTGTTGTAGGTAACACCCAGCTCACGCATCACATCATCGGTCTTCATTACCCGGCGCTGCTGCAGGTCTACCGCCAGCACCCGGGCTTTTTCGGCGTACTCGAGTGACCGGGCAGGATCGTTCGTGCTCAGGTTCCAGCCAATGATGTTGTAACGTTTCAGGCGGAGTGAATCGGGCAGGTCTTTTTCTGAAAGCTTAAGTAAGGAATCGGCAATCGTCTTTTGCTGAGCAGACAGTGTAGTGCTTGCAACCAGGCAGCTGATAGCCAGACATCGGAGAAACTTCGGGAAAGCGAAAATCATGAAATAAATATAGAACAATTCCGTTCAGCCCTACCCGGTATGCGGGTGCTGCCAACCGTTTATTCCTTGAAGAATGAATCTACAAATTCGTGTTTGTTGAATACCTGGAGGTCATCCATCTGTTCGCCCACTCCCACATACTTCACCGGGATCTGAAACTGTGAAGAAATTCCAATCACCACCCCACCCTTGGCTGTGCCGTCTAGCTTGGTGAGGGCAAGGGCATTCACATCGGTTGCAGCGGTAAACTCCTTGCATTGGGAAATGGCGTTTTGTCCGGTAGAAGCATCGAGTACCAGGAGAATCTCATGCGGGGCATCGGGGATCACCTTTTGCATCACCTTTTTAATCTTTCCCAGCTCATTCATCAGGTTAACCTTGTTGTGCAAGCGGCCCGCAGTATCTATAATGACCACATCCGATCCCCTGGTAAGGGCCGACTGGAGCGTATCAAACGCCACCGAGGCCGGGTCGGCATGCATGCCTTGAGAGACGACAGGCACCCCTGCGCGCTCCCCCCATATCTTCAGCTGATCTACAGCAGCCGCGCGAAACGTATCGCCGGCTCCCAGCAGCACACTCTTGCCGGCTTTCTTAAACTGGTAACTGAGTTTGCCTATGGTGGTGGTCTTCCCTACTCCGTTCACCCCTACTACCATGATTACATAAGGCTTCTTGCCTTCCGGCACGGTAAAATCCACTTCATCCGTATTGCCGCTTTCCACGAGCAAGGCAGAAATCTCTTCCCGCAGGATGCCGTTCAGCTCGGATGTCTCCACCCGCCTTTGTTGGGCAACGCGTTTTTGAATCCGGTCAATGATTTTGAGTGTGGTATCCACCCCTACATCCGAAGTAATGAGTACTTCTTCCAGGTGAGAAAGCACTTCCTCATCCACCGTAGCCTTGCCCATAATGGCATTAGCCAGCTTGGAGAAAAAACTTTTGCGGGTAATGAATACTCCTTTGTCGAGCTTCTCTTTTTTATCTTTTGAAAAAAAACTGAAAATACCCATAGGATGAAAAGGGCTAAAGCCCTCGCTTGTTTTTTTATTCTATTCTATTCATCTCCGTGCGCCGCGGCGTACGGGGCAACTGACCAGAGACTGCCGGGAAACAACGAAAGCTTCCCTGTTAAGAGAAGCTTTCAGTAGCAGGTCTGTTGGGGCTTATTTAGAAGCCAGAAAATCTTTCACGTGGTCGTTGTGAACCACTTCTTCTTTGAAAAAGTAAGATCCTTTTGGGGATTTCACCATTTTAATTACGCGGGTGAACTGTCTTCCTTCACCGGTCTTGAGTGTTGCAACTACTTTCTTTGCCATGGTATATGTTTTTTAAGAGGATCCGTTATTTGAACAGGGTTCAAACCAACAAGGTCATCCGGATTATTTAATTTCTTTGTGAACAGTCATTTTCTTCAGGATCGGATTGAATTTCTTCAACTCCATCCGGTCAGGATCGTTCTTTTTGTTCTTGGTGGTGATATACCGGGATGTTCCGGGTTTACCGCTCTCTTTGTGTTCGGTACACTCCATGATCACCTGAATTCTGCTGCCTTTCTTTGCCATGACGAAATTGTATTTGCTAAATTGTTAAACACCTCCGCATAAAACGGGTTGCAAATGTAGGTTTTTTTTCTATCCCAACAAACATTTGACCTATTTTTCAGTAGATGGCACCTTAAAAAAGCTATTTTCTTTCATGATCCGCTCTACTTCGCCTGCTTTTGAAGGCAGCGAACCGCTCAGATTTTCAGGTGCTGACTCCGTAATCAGGATATCGTCTTCTATCCGTATCCCCGTATTCCACCATTTCTTGTCGCAGGCGGCCCCTTCGGGGATATAGATTCCGGGTTCTACAGTAATCACATTGCCGGGTTTCAGTTTTCCATAGGGTCCCACATCATGCACATCCAGGCCCAGGTAATGCGAGGTGCCGTGGAAGAAGTACCGGGTGGCTTCCAGCTCATTTTGTATGATTCCCAGTTCTTTTAGTCGTGCAGCCACCACCTTAAAAGCCGCCATATGAGGGGCGTGAAAGTCGTTTCCTGCCATGCAGGCAGCTATACCTGCAGCCTGGGCATCGTAGACGGCATCATACAACAACCGCTGCTCTTTGCTGAACAGGCCATTCGCAGGCAGTGTACGGGTGACATCCGCGGTATATCCATGGTATTCGGCCCCGGCATCCACCACAATCAAATCTCCCGGATGCAGGGGTTTCCTGTTTTCCGTATAATGCAGGATGCACGTATTTTCTCCCGAACCCACTATGCTCGGATAACCGGGGTATTCCGATCCCCTTACCTTAAATCCATACTCCACCAGGGCCTGGGCCTGGAATTCGGTCATGGTACTATCCAATCCACGCATCAGCTCAGCGTGCGCCTCACACGTTATCCTTATTGCTTTTTTGAGCAATACCAGCTCTTCTGCTGTCTTCACGACTCTTAAATCTGCCATCCATCCTTTTAACGCTTCAGTTTCTACCTGCTTTCCTTCCGGCACCAGTGCAGCAAAGCGCCTTTTCAAACTTTCGGTATCCGTTTCCTTCCAGCTCTTTTTCTTCCCTGTCTCCACCGGTTTGGATGTGGCATAAATTACCTTAAACCGCTGGAATACAGGATCAAAAACTTCAAACTGTCCATTCAGCAATACCTGCTTGAAACCTAGCAACCTGCGCGCTCCTTCCACCCCCAGCCTTCTCCCTGTCCAGCTTTCCTTAGATGCATTGCGTTCCTGCACAAAAAGCACTTCATTCGTATAGAGCGAGTCGAGCTTCACCTTTTCTTTAAATATAAGCACGACCGCATTCGGCTCGGGGCAGCCGGTGAGGTAATAAAAGTCAGGGGACTGGCAATACTGATACTCCACATCATTCGAACGGATCAGCTCCGGACTCGCAAAAAACACTGCCACCGAACTGTCCGGCATCAGGGCCCTAAGCGCATCCCTCCTGCCGGCATGGAATTCTTTTGTTAGCTGGTCCTTGTCGTAGCGGAATTTGTCAGATTGGGAAGAGGAAACAAAAGGGAGAAACAGCCCTCCTGCGCAGCAGAGCACCAGCCGGCGCATGCTTCGGCGGGTAAAAAACAGAAACACCTGCCTGCCGTGGCGGAGGCTGCGTGACGGCAGGCAGGGGGAGGGAAACAGAAACTTAGAGAGCGAGAATGAATATTTATGACACATAGGGCCTAAAAATAAAAAACGTTGCTAAGGCAAGTTAGCAACGTTTTCTGTAAACAAGGGAAAAGTCTTATTTGGTCGTATAGCCTTTTTCTCGGGCTTCTTTCAGCGTGGCGTAGATACCGTTCTTGGTAACAGTACGCATAGCGGAAGTAGATACTTTCAGGGTAACGGTTTCTCCTGTTTCGGGTACGAAATAGGTTCTTACCTTCAGGTTCACGTTGAATTTACGCTTGGTCTTATGGTTAGAGAAAGAAACGTGGTGGCCAGTGATGGCTTTTTTTCCGGTTAATTCACAGATAGAGAAAGACCTGGAGGATGCCGCCGCTGTGCTTCCTGACAGTTATGGCAGTCCC
>Ga0206898_10154_pt2 | contig 20169 bp, 19 predicted proteins | sample Alteio_BWOrgHeat_50_FD_153237 | JGI IMG/M metagenome (GOLD analysis project Ga0206898, IMG submission 153237) | Enriched cells from forest soil in Barre Woods Harvard Forest LTER site, Petersham, Massachusetts, United States -... | ecosystem: Environmental > Terrestrial > Soil > Temperate forest >...
CAATTTCAATCATTTACCTATTTATACTATTGATAGTCAATTATTTAACTAAAAAATATCTTAAAAAGTGTTAACCATGTTAACCATGATTTTGCAGCGCATTAGCTATTAATTGATGGACAGGCGGGATAGGTGTATTGATCAAAGAAACTGTAATACCAACTGTTCCCATTCCTCTTCTAAAGAAACGTTCGGGCGGGTTTGACGCGCTCTCCTATACCAGTAATCAGCATTCCAGATATCACCTTCTTTACGGTGCAGGTAGGCGTGCACCCACGCCGATGCTTCATCGCTGAGCTGATCAACCTGGGCATGGGCCTGGTTCCAATCGCCTTTGCCGTCATACCAAAGACTTTTTAATTGCACGGAAAGGCCGCTATTGGGCTGATCTGATTTTAATGATTCTTTGAATTCGGTTAAAGTTTTCATCATATCTTAAATTGGGGGAATTTACAACTTTGTGAAGCAGTCCCGGTATTGTTCAATCCGCTGTCTGCCTGAGGATACCGTTATTAACACTTTCTTTAATCAGCTGTTCTGCAAATTCCCAAAGATGTTCAGAGCCGTCTTTTATGATGCTTTTTTTTGCCAGCACCTGTTCGTACCTCACATCAAATTCTTTCCAGGTGCCGCCGCCATTGGATACATTTTGAAGGAGGGGTTCTAACCTGTCCATTGCACGTGCAAATTTGGCTTCCAATGTTTTGCCCGCTTCAAATTCTTCCCACACCGCAATGAAGTCTTCGGCCTGGTCTTTAGGCAACAGGCCGAAAATACGTTTGGCAGCTTCAAGTTCCGCTTGTGTGTTGGTATGGTTTACAGTGGCATCATATAGAAAAACATCGCCGGCATCTATCTCCACAACATCATGGATCAGCAGCATTTTCACCACTTTAAGCAAATCAAACGGCCCGTTGGCGTGTTCAGCAAGAATTAAGGCCATAACAGCCAGGTGCCAGCTATGTTCCGCATCGTTTTCATTTCGGTCGCTATTAAAAAGTTTAGTCTTTCTAATAATGTACTTAACCTTATCGATTTCGTGTATGAAGGCTATTTGTTGAAGAAGGGGCTGAATGTTCATTTCAATATGTTAAGCGCAGCAAAAATAATATTAATTATACCGACCGGCCAGCCTGTACATTTGAAATGGACGATTTTTTCAGAAATGGAGTAGCTGATTATCAGTGTTTTATAGAATTGACGAATATTTTAAATATGTAAACGTTTGATAATGAAATATTTACAGATTTTATAGCGGGTGTTCATTTGAAATGAACGCTGGTGAACACCCCGCACCTGCCACTTAAATAGGCGGATTAATACCGGCTGGCGCTATTTAACAGGTCAATTGCATCACTTTTTAAATGTATTGCTGTTGCTTTAACCAACTCATCCAGCTGCTTTAAACTTGTCGCGCTGGCAATAGGCGCCGTAATACCGTGGCGCGCCATTACCCAGGCGAGGGCAATGCCGGCTGGTGTGGCGCTGTACTCAGCAGCTACTTTATCCAGCGCCGCCAATATTTTATAACCACGGGGGTTAAGCATTTTTTTTACGCCCTGTCCGCGGCTGCTTTGGGAAAGATCATGCTCTGAACGATATTTGCCCGTTAAGAAACCGCTCGCTAAAGAGTAATAACTGATCACACCAATATTTCTTTCGCGGCAAATAGGTTCAAGCTCCTTTTCATAATGCTCACGGGCATATAAATTATATTCGGGCTGAAGGCACTGGTACGCTGCAAATCCATTATCATTACTTACCTGCAATACCTCACGCAACCTGGCGCCGCTGAAATTGGATGCGCCGATCGCCCGTACTTTGCCCTGTTTAATCAGACAGGTAAAAGTCTCCATGGTTTCAGCTAAGGGTGTGTCTTTATCATCATCGTGCGATTGGTACAGATCTATGTAATCAGTCTGCAGCCGTTTTAATGAATCTTCAACTGCCTGGGTAATATACCTGCGTGAAAGGCCTTTTTTCCCTTCGCCGATTGGCTTGCCGACTTTTGTTGCAATAACAACTTTGTCACGCTTGCCCGATTTTTTCAGCCAGTTGCCGATAATAGTTTCTGATTCGCCGCCCTTATTTCCGGGCACCCACGAAGAGTAGACATCCGCTGTGTCTATCAGATCAAGACCGGCATCAACAAATCCGTCGAGGATTTTGAAGGATTCGCTTTCGTCTATTGTCCAGCCAAATACATTTCCGCCAAAAGCAAAGGGATGTACTTTTATGCCGGAAGTACCTATTTCACGTTTTTCCATTAATTAAAAAATATAAGATAAATTAACCGATCTGTTGAACCAACTCGTCAACCCAGCCTGATAAATAAGGCTCGGTTCCGCCAACCCTATGCCAGTTGCCGTCGTCGTCTTTTGCAATCACCATATGCAAAGTGCCATCTATCGATTTAAAATCATAAGCCTCGGTAAATCCGCTGTGGTCGATTTTGTTTACTATCCCATCGATAGAACTCTCCGGGCTGGTAAGTGTTGCTTCAAATTGCTTTCTCATAGTTTACATGTAAATATATAAAGGTAACGAGTTTTGCCCAAGAGTGTTTGATTCGGATAATTAAACCATTACAGATAAGTAATAAGTTTTGGGACACCATGGTCTGAATTCTCCTGAATCAGCCTATCTTTATCACGTGGAAAACGTTACTCCTGATTCAAAAATACTTATCGAAATAGTACAAACAAAAATGCCCTTTGGCAAATACAAAGGGACATTAGTATGCGATTTACCGGTTTATTATTTGGAGTGGCTGCAAACCAAAGGCTTTCCCCCAGGCAAATTAGGTATGATGCTCGGGACAGTATATGAAATAAAGATAAATGGTTTGATGTCGATTCTTGCTATGGTCAAGAAATCGATTCGGTAAGATGGATTTTACAATAGACTTAGTTTTCAAAACTTAAGTCTGGCTGAGCTAATGATTAATCTTCAACAACAGCCCTCAACATCAGCGCACCAACTGTTACGTTAGTACGACTGTCGATAATTATAGCACCGCCATTTGCCTTATTATCCTGGTAAAGGTCAAAAGCTAAGGGATCTGCAGTTTTTATTACAATACGGCCAATATCATTTAGCTTAAAATCTTCATTGTACTCTTTCTCAAGTGTATTGATATTCACTTTATACAATATTTCCTGTATCCGGCAACGGGTTACTTTATTGTTATGCTGTATAAAATAGGTGTGAGACGTATCCAATGCGCGGGTATCCATCCAGCACAAGTCTGCCTCTATCAATTTCGAAACAGCGGGCTGATATTTGGTATTTACCAGCACATCGCCACGGCTGATATCTATTTCATCTTTCAGATGTATAGTTACCGACATACCTGCAAAGGCTTCAGCCGGTTCCTCATCAAGCAGTTCGATTTTTTCAATCGTTGAATGAAAGCCGGAAGGCAATACAGTTACTTCGTCATTTACCTTAAATGACCCACTCGAAACACGGCCTGCGTAACCACGATAATCGTGCAGGTCTTCAGTCTGTGGGCGTACCACCCATTGCACCGGGAAACGGGCATGGGCTGTGCTATCGTCAACTTCTATTTCTATAGTTTCAAGCAGGTGCAGCAGGCTATTACCTTTGTACCAATTGATATTTAGCGAAGGGTAAACAATATTATCACCCTTTAAGGCGCTAACAGGGATATAGTTAACATTTTTTAATCCAACTTTTGCTGCCAGCGTTTTATAGTCGCCTACTATTTTATTATAGACATCTTCGCTGTAATCAACCATGTCCATCTTGTTGATACAAACTACCACCTGTGGCAACCCCAAAAGAGATACTAAAAACGAGTGGCGAATTGTTTGTTCAATAACGCCTTTACGAGCATCGATAAGAATTATTGCCAAATTAGCATTAGAAGCGCCGGTCACCATATTGCGGGTATACTGGATATGGCCAGGCGTATCAGCAATAATAAATTTGCGTTTTTCTGTTTGAAAGTATTTATAGGCAACGTCAATAGTAATACCCTGTTCACGTTCAGCTTTCAGACCGTCGGTTAAAATGGCGAGATCAATACTTCCATCGTCATTTTTGCGGTTGGAGCGGTGTAAAGCCTCCAACTGATCCGCTAAAATTGATTCGCTGTCGTATAATAACCTGCCTATTAGTGTACTCTTACCGTCATCAACACTGCCTGCGGTAATAAATTTTAATATATCCATGTTTTGATTTCGGATTTACAATTTACGATTTCGGATTTGTTTTTCTGTTCCCGCCTTTGTTGGCGTTGTCACTCGCCTTTGTTGGAGTTGTCACCAACAACCGCCGGGATTTCGGATTTATTTTTCAATTTTTAATTTCGGACTTTCTATTTCGGAGGTGTATTTACGGTGTTTTGTCAAAATCCGAAATCGAAAATCCGACATCCGAAATCAAAAATATCCGCCTTTTTTTCTATCCTCCATAGCCGCTTCGCTTACTTTGTCGTCCATACGCGCGCCACGTTCACTGATTTTAGATGCACTTATTTCATCAATAATATCGTCAATCTGGAAAGCGTAGGACTCTACTGCCGCGGTACAGGTCATATCGCCAACGGTACGGAAGCGCACATTGCGGCTTTCTATGATATCCTCATCGTCCATATTCAGGAAGGGAGACGCTGCCATCAATTGTCCGTTACGGGTAATTACGTCACGCTTATGCGCGAAATATATGGAAGGTAGCTCAATCTTTTCCCTGCGGATATAGTTCCAAACGTCAAGCTCAGTCCAGTTACTGATCGGGAATACCCTTACGTTCTCGCCCTTGTGGATCTTACCGTTAAAAATGTTCCAAAGCTCCGGCCGCTGGCGTTTGGGATCCCATTGTCCAAACTCATCACGAACAGAGAAAATACGTTCTTTTGCTCTTGCCTTTTCCTCATCACGACGAGCACCGCCTATACAGGCATCAAACTGGTGTTTTGCAATGGTATCCAGTAAGGTTACTGTTTGTAATGCGTTGCGGCTGGCATTTTTACCTTTTTGCTCTACGACTTTGCCTTCGTCAATTGAATCCTGCACATGACCAATGATCAGCTTTTCGCCGATACGTTTTATCATTGCATCCCGGTATTCTATCGTTTCAACAAAATTATGACCGGTATCAATATGCACCAGAGGGAACGGGAATTTACCAGGCCTGAATGCCTTTTCAGCCAAACGTACCAATGTTATAGAGTCTTTTCCGCCCGAAAACAAAAGCGCGGGCTTTTCAAACTGGCCGGCTACCTCACGCAGGATGTATATGGCCTCGGCCTCTAACTCATCTAAATAATCTAAATTGTGTTTACTCATTTCTCAATAACTTCATTAACATCGTGCAGTCCACATTCCTTTTTTGACGTGTCTTCCCACCACCATCTGCCGGCCCTGAAATCTTCACCAGGTTGTACGGCTCTTGTACATGGCGCACAGCCTATGCTTGGAAAGCCTCTGTCGTGCAGCACATTGTACGGGATATTATATTGTTTTATGTATGCCTTCACCTCGTCTAATGTCCAGCTATAAATAGGATGAAACTTTACCAATTGATGTGACTCATCCCACTCAACATTTTCCATCGACTGACGGCTCGCTGATTGCTCAGCCCGGATACCGGTTATCCAGCATTTATTGCCTGATAAAGCACGGTTCAGCGGTTCAACCTTACGGATTCCGCAGCATTCTTTGCGGTTATCAACCGATTCATAAAAACTATTCGGCCCCTTAGTACTCACCATTTGTTCAAGCAACTCATGCTGCGGATAATATGCGTATATCGGTTTCCCGTATATTTCCATGGTGCGGTTCCAAACATAATAAGTTTCGGGGAACATCCGGCCGGTTTCAAGCGTGAAAACTTTAATGGGAAGATTGTTTTCAAATATCATGTGCGTGATCACCTGGTCTTCCCAACCAAAGCTTGTTGAAAATACAATCTGATCATGAAAAATATCCGACAGTAAGGTTAAGGCCTCCACAGGATTTAGGCCGCTTGTTTCCTTTTTTATATTTTCTGCAATGTCGCTCATTTTACAAAACCTTCATTAAAAACATAATAATGCTTCTTATGCTTATCAATATTACAATTACACCAACTGCAACCATAATAGCTTTGGCCGAAATACGATTCGATATTTTAGCCGCTATCGGTGACGCAATCGCGCTGCCGATCACCAGGCCCGCAACAGCCTCCCAATGATGACTGTTAAGCATGGCGAAAAATGTTATTGAACTCATGAGGGCTATGAAAAATCGTGACAATTTTACTGTACCCAATGAAAAGCGTGGATGACGTCCCCCCGCTATCAAGGTAGATAGCACTATAGAACCCCAACCGCCACCGCCGACTGCATCAATGAAACCACCACCTAAACCTAATAATGAAATTCTTTTTATTTTTTCAGATGACTTTTTTACCCCTGTTTTAAAGGCCTTTGAAAGAATAACGATGCCCAATATAAAAGTGTAAACGGACACAACCGGTTTGGTATACTGGCTGTAATGCTCAAGTGATGAAAGCAGGTAAGCGCCGCTTACCGCACCAATAATACCGGGGATCAACAATAGTTTAAAGAGCTTCCAGTTGATATTACCCATTCGGTAATGCATCCACCCGGCAATGCCGTTGCTCATTATCTCGGATAAATGTACCCCCATACTTGCTGAGGCTGGCGGAATTCCCATCGACAAAGAGAATGTTGTTGAGGTAACTCCATACGACATGCCGATAGCGCCGTCGATCAATGCAAAAACAAAACCAGCCCCTAAAAAATAGTAAAATAAGGGATTTATATGTTGAACATAGATTTTAAAGTCTGGCTGCCGTGACCATAGCGCTGATACAGCTATTATTATCGAAATAATTATAGAGCCCCAAATGAGCCATATTAAATTCTTTTTCGCCGGTACTTGGGGTTCAACCAACACTGAAGTAACCTCATTAAGCCTTTTGACTTTATACGCGAAGTCGCCATTAAGTGAATTGCGTAATGCACTCATTTGCTGCAGTGTGGTGTCAATTTCATCAGGCAGGCCTTCATTTAAAACCTCTTTCAAACGTTTGGCAACGGTAGGGGATTTTCCGTTTGTGGAAATAGCAATTTTCAAATCACCTTTTTGTACGATAGAGCCAAGATAAAAATCACAAAGTTCGGGTTTGTCCGCTACGTTGATAAGCAATTTACGCTCGCGCGCCGACCGGCGAATGAAATTATTGAGTTCACTGTCGTTGGTTGCCGCTATTACAAGTTCGGCATTATCCAGGTCGGTATCGGTAAATGATTTTTGTATAATTTTTAAGCCGCTATATTCGGTAGCTAAAAGGTGAACATCCTCCAGAATAGATAAAGCAATAACAGTTACCCTGGCGTCCGGGCTATTGTGCAATATGGCGTTCAGCTTTTCAAGGCCTACATTGCCAGCGCCAATCAACACCGTGTGCAAGTCGTTCAGTTTTAAAAAAACCGGGAATAATGGATTATTTCCAGCTTTTTCAACTTGAATGTCATTCACCTTATCCTTCGGCAATAATGTCATAAAATTCTTTGATCGGTTGAAACTGGGGATGTAAAGATACCACTTCACCAAAGACAATCAGAGCAGGGGAGGTTATCTTCTTTTCCTCCACAACCTCAACTATCGTATCTACAATACCTATGGCCACCTTTTCTTCTTTGGTTGAGCCGCTTTGAATTACGGCTACAGGCAATTTGTTTTTACCTTCTTTTTTAAATATCTCGGTGATTTCGGCCAATTTATGGATGCCCATCAATACCACCACAGTTGCCCGTGTCCGAGCCGCTTCGTAAACATCATTTGATACTTTGCCGCTGGCGGTTGTGCCTGTTACCACCCAAAAACTTTCACTTAAGCCGCGATGCGTTACCGGAATATGCTGCATGCCCGGAACGCCTATTGAGCTGGAAATCCCCGGAATAACTTCTGCTTTTATGCTGTATGACGCCGCATAATCCATTTCCTCAAACCCGCGACCGAAAACAAATGGGTCACCGCCTTTAAGGCGTACCACATGTCCATAGTTTATCGCGTAATCAATCATCAGTTTGTTAACCGCATCCTGTGAATAGGTGTGGTCGCCCGAGCGTTTACCAACATACACTTTTACGGCTTGCTCAGGCGCAAACGCTAATAATTCTTCATTTACTAATGCATCGTACAAAACAACATCAGCTGTTTTTAACGCCTTAACGCCTTTTAATGTGATCAGGTCGGTATCACCTGGACCCGCGCCTACAAGGGTAATGCGTGGTTCTTTTATAGTTTTTTCTATTGATGTCGTTATCATGATTGTACTAATTCCTCTCTCTTTGCTTTCACGGCTATTAAAAAATCAGCAGCCTGCTGCAAATAACTTTTTGCGAAGCTTTCTGACGGCTCATTTTTGTTAATTTGTAATACAAGGTCATTAAAGCTGCCGTCTAATTTAATTTCGCCTGTATTTATGTAATTGTTATCAAATTCGCGGATGATTCCTGTTTGGGTGCTGCTATTAACGTTCTTATCAAGCATTAAAGCTTTTGCAGAACTTACGAAAGTATTGTAAGCATGATAAATTGCATCCGCCCACCTGCCGTCGGCGAAGGCGTCGTTGGCCCAGCCAATTTTTTCATCAGCTTCGTATAATAGTGTAGCCACTAAATCAATAACTACGCCGGCACATTCACCAACACCTATCGCCGTAGCAAAAGTTTCCTGGTGCCCCCAGTCCACAAACTCGTCGTCAGTGAGCGTAGTCAGATCAGCAAGCGGCTTTAATAGTTGGTAAAAATAATCTTTACCAAGCCTGTCGTAATAGGCATGGAAGGTTTCTTCAGATATGGAATTATCTTTATAATCATCAAGCACCTTTCTCAAAACATGAGTTGCACGTTTCGCGGGAACTTTTATAACCTTTTCGGCTGCGCGGCCAACTCCGTCACCAACTGTACCGCCGCCTAAAAGCACCTGTACAGAAGGCAATACTTTTATACCTGCTTTTAATGAGCTTCCATGAAAACCGATGTGCGCCAATCCGTGCTGACCGCAGGAATTCATACAGCCGCTGATCTTTATCTTAATTTCACGATTAAAGATGAAGTCTTCATATTCACTATAGATCACATCCTCCAGCACGCGGGAAAGTGTCATGCTATTCGAAATGCCCAAGTTACAAGTATCTGTTCCCGGACAAGTGGTTACATCCGCAGGGCTATCAAAGCCAGGGGCTGAAAGATCCAATTCAGTTAAACCGACATATAATGCAGGTAATGCTTCTTTCCGTACATATTTAAGTAGCAGTCCCTGGTTCTGCGTGATTCTTACTTCATCGGCTACATAAGGTTTTATAGCGTCGACCAATTTGCGGGCGGTTGCTGTAGGGATATCGCCTACCGGGACTTTAACATATACGCCGTAAAACCCTTTTTGCTTTTGCTCGAACACGTTAGTGATCAGCCATTGTTCATAACGTAAGGGATTGTTTATAGTAGCCTCTGTTATTGTTGTTTGTGCAGGAATCGCTGGTTGAGGCACAGTATCCCGGTTTATTGGGTACGTTTTAACTTTAAGCGCTTTTCTTTCAGCTTTGGCAAGTGACAAAACTTCATCCAGACCTATTTTCTGGATCAGGTATTTCAAACGGGCCTTGTTGCGGTTATTACGTTCACCGTGACGATCAAATACCCGGATGATAGCTTCGATATAAGGCACCAGCTGATCCTCTGGTAAAAAGTCTTCAACAATACTTGCCAGCAAAGGTTGTGCGCCAAGGCCGCCGCCAAGCAACACCTTAAAGCCGCGTTCGTTTTTGTCGTTTAATTTAGGGATTACACCAATATCATGAATATAAGAAAACGCCGTGTCAGCATCACTGGATGAAAACGAGATCTTAAACTTACGCCCCATATCCTGGCAAATTGGGTTACGTAAAAAATATTCAAATGTTGCCTGGGCATAAGGTGACACATCAAAAGGTTCAAGCGGATCAACTCCTGAAGTAGGAGAGGAGGTAACGTTCCTTACAGTATTACCACAGGCTTCCCGAAGGGTAATATCATCCTGCTCAAGCTGTGCCCAAAGCTGCGGAGTGCGATCAAGACTTACGTAATGGATCTGGATATCCTGGCGAGTGGTTAAATGCAAATTGCCGCTTCCGTATTCGTCCGAAATGTCGGCAATACGCAACAGCTGTTTAAAAGTTACTTTACCAAACGGCAGCTTGATACGTACCATCTGCACACCCGGCTGCCGTTGCCCGTAAATCCCCCTGGCGAGACGTAAACTCCTGAATTTTTCATCATGGATCTTCCCTTCACGAAAGGCCCTGATCTTTTTTTCAAGGTCGATGATGTCTTGTTCAACTATCGGGTCCTCCAGTTCAGTTCTGAAGCTTTGCATAATATCTTATTTATTTGTGATACAAAAAAACCCCTTCGGCTTTGGCTAAAGAGGCTTATACTTTAAAATATATTTAAATAAAGCCTCAGCCATTGCCTCGCATGCAATAGTATATCGTTACTTTATTATGGTTAAAATAAATCCCTTTCATGTAATTACTCCCCAAATATATACATACTATACGGAATTGGTAGAATTTAATTGAAAAAAAATGCTTTTTACGTTGGGATTACAAAATTGAAAGTCCAGAAAACAAAATAGTGATTGCTGTTATAAAAAAATTCAGCCCTTGGAGACACAACCAAAAGCTAAACGTTTTATCATGCTGTTTTTTGGGCAGTGCTACCCCCAAACATCGCAAACAGCTTTAAAACGGCTGGCACACCCGCGCCAAGTGCCGTTACATAGGTTATTATTTGGGTATAAGATTCCTGTTGCGAAGTTATCAGAAAAACGAGAATGGCGACCACTGCCAGGCTTAAAGGGGCTTTCATATTTCCCCAGCGGCCATTGTCTCTCACTTGTTGTTTAATGCGGTTCACTTCGGCGGTGCCAATGGAAGTAAGTATAAAATTTCGGAATCCTTTGTTAAAAAGCATCAAGGTTCCGTGGGGTCTTATAATCAGTCCTTTGCATACCAGCATACTAAGGTTATAATCGTCAAAAGAGTTTACTAACCCATCTTCTGCCAGGTCGTACAACAAAAATTTCTCTTCTTTGGTGAGCGATTGCCATATTTCGTTATAAAAATAATGCGAAGTGATTTGTAGTTTGAATATAAGTGAATCACCTACAAAATCATTCCCTTTATTATGCACGTATGGTAGGGTATCTAATGTCATTTGTTGCATGTTGTTCAAATATTTAGAATATTGTGTTTCGCGTATAATAGCACGATCGGGAATTGGCGCTTTACGATGGTTTCTATGGATTAAGACCAATGGTTCTATTACGATCCGGAAAAGTCCGAGTACAACCTTCCATCTTTCAAATTCACTTTCTGAAATGCGGTTGGCCTGCTGTTCAGCCGACGCTTCCATACTTTGCTGTTCGTTAAAGGAATCGAGAAAAGTAATGGGGTGAACGGAGGAAATGATGATCACCTTACTTTTTCCTTTTTGTAACAGCGTCTCCAAAAAATCAAGTTTGATGCTGTTTGTTTTGGCGTCTTTAATATTGTAATCGAAATGGTTTATTATTACAAGCGGGTGATTTTCGAGGGCCTTTTCGCGGTGGTCAATCCAATTTGGATCATTTTCCAATTTTTCTGCCGATATCATGATCATATCAACAATAAAGAAATTGTTTTTTGAAGGCTCCTTTTCATTCAATACTAAAGGCGTTTCTGCAAATCCATTAATGTTTCCCAATGCTATATTTTTTTTAAGCTTGTTTAATTTGTCAGATCCGGGCGGCCCTAAAATTAATAATGCCCCGTTTAGATTTTTTTTCATTAATAATTGTTTATCCATTCTCCACCAACCTTCAATCGATGGCAGGTCAATTGCAAACAGTTTCCTGATGATCTTATGAATAATAAGATAGAAGGCGCCAATTAATCCTATCAGTAATATCCAGAAAAAAAGGCTTATAGGCGGATAGCTGATTTTACCCGACGTAACCTTCAAGTAGCCATTTGAGCCCGTATTATAATATGTTGCGGTAAAATCCCTGCTCGCATTAACGTTAGTGATATTGTTGAAAATAACTGTGCCGGCCACTGGCAAGTTCAAATTATTACTTTTTATGGCTATACTGTTGTGGTACAACCTGAAATTGCTTAATATTTCAACAGTGATAGAATCTTCGATTGAATATGGCGCAATTTCAGGTAACAAATGGGTTTTACTACTGTCCACAAGCAACGAACAAAAATAAACCCCTCTGCCTTTGTTCTTTATAAATAAGGAATCAGAATAAACCCCATTATTCTTCAGGGTGAAACTGTTTTTTAAGAAGTCTTCAATTGAATAAGGTATAATAACTGGTAACGGATAAGGCTTAATATTCCGGACAAATAAAGCATCCGAATAAACTCCATGTATCTTTAGTGGCCCGTTTATAGAATCATAAAACCTGGCGTAATGAGGGTTAGTTACAGGGAAATTTTGCGTCAGGTTTTCTGCGAAATTTAATTGCCTGTATCTCGTTTCCAAGCTTTGTTCATAATTAAATGAATAAATAAAAAAGAAAGCCACAGGCATTCCGCTTGTAATAATTAACCTGGTTGTTGCCATCAGGGCAAAACTGTGCGTATAGGTCCAGTGACTGTTTGAAGAGAAAAATTTATTTTTACTTCCCGGGGTGTTTTTTAGCAGGTGAAGGTAGAAGAAGTAAAGCGCTATGAAAATAAACATCAGGATCAATTCATATTGAATTAATTCCATAAAGTGGTCGCTTTCAAGTGTGTATCCGGCCGCTAAATCTATAAGCAAAACAAAAACAGACAATACAATTAATGCGGTTTTTTTAAAACGATAGCTGAAATTATAGCCCTTTTTGTAGGTTATCGCAAAAATTCCATTTAGGCAGATACCGGTGCAGGTGATTGAAAAAAGCAAGATATATATATATTCCAGAAATGAACTGTTGCTGAAAAAGCACATCATCATTATAATGATAATAGTGTTACAGATTATTGCCACATTATATTGAACATGGAAATTTGTTTTGGGGCCGATCCATGAAGTAGCAAAATGCTGTTTTTTAAAAAAAGATTTTTTGGAGGATAAGATGAAAACAGTGGTAAATTGGATGGTAAGGAAGCCGACCAGGCAGATAAGCATGCACACTGTAAACGCGTATGGCTCGGTATCCCGTGCATTATTATATTCCAGGTCTTCAAATATTACTATAAAATATGGAAGGTCTGTAAACGGTTTTATCTTTATATGGTATTGATTTCCATAATATTGTGCATCAAAACTTGCATCTGATTTTGCCTGTAAACAACTAACCAGTTTGCTGCTATCTGCAAATTCTTTTGTCAGGTACTCATTCAGGTTGCGTTCTGCTTTTGAATGATAAAGCACTTTACCTGTGTTATCAATAATCGCGAACTGATAACCGTCGGGCATTATGACGGTATCTAAACTTTTGGCAGTGAATGAAATCGCCGCAACTTTTCTGCCAGGGGACACGGATTTTTTAGCGATTATCGACGTAAAGACGCCACTGGTGCGTGAAACTACCTGGTCAACATAATATGCCGGTTTGCCAGCTTTGTTCGGTCTGTCGTTTACCGTGTTTTTAAAGTATTCGCGGAAGCGGGTATTGGTGTGCGGGCTATTTACACTGTCGCTTATCCATGCGTCTTTTTCCAGGCCGCCTTCATCAATCCAAAAAACCTGGTGTACTTCAACGTTTGGTGAAAAAGGATGCTTCAAAAAATGATACTCATCCGGCAGGGTATTAAATGAGCCTTTTTGTTCATGTTTTGCAGCATCCGTGCCAAGGTTTACGATATTGTCGTGTAGCGTTTTGTTAAGATCGTCAAAACGGCAAAGTAGTTTGTATGCAACATCGAGGTCTTTTTCAAACGCTTTTGTAATGCTGTTAGCTAAAGTGTTGGTACATGAAATAAAGCGGTTTGCACTTTGACCGAAATTGAAGCTGTATTTAAAAACTGTAATAAACAGCAACGACATCAACAGCATGGCCACCATAATGGTTGACATACCATCAGTGACAGAAAGCTTGTCCTTGCCGCCCATATGGTAAAGTTTTATCCAGGGAAGTGAAACTATTGTGCCGACAGCAGCAGTTAAAAGAAATAGTACAATAGGTAAAGGCAATTCATTTTTTTCCTTCTGGTAATTTTTAAACGACACCAAACCAGCCACAACCCATTCCTTATTGTTATCAATAGCTATTGGCTGCGAAAATATTTTATATCCGGTCCCATTGATGTTCAAATTTCGTATTCCGGGGCTTTTAAGGCCGCTATTTTTCTCCAGCAGCGAATCAATTGTAATATAGTTTAAACCCGAAGGAAAGGTTTCATATAATATTTTATTATTATTAGTTGCGGAGTTAGTTTTGGTGCCATTTATCCCCGTGTAAAAAACCACGTAATTTTCAAAATCACCAGGAGGCAACAGGGGCTTAATAAATTGTTCAATTTTGTATTGAATGCCTATTTTGATGGGAGCGTTATTGTCAATTTTTTGAGTTAAGTACAAGGTAAGCAGCTTAGAGCTAATACCCACATCAATAAAAGAACTATCTTTATCTTTCCACTCTTTAGGATTGGGCTGTATTTTTAAAAGGGTAAAGTCTTTCTTAGGATAATTGTCAATGTATTTGATCACAGCCTGTTGCTGGCCGTTGTTATAAGCTGTATCCAATCCCTTTAGCTGCGCCAGGCTGTTATCAATTTTAAGGTTTATATTTTGTTCGATGTTTTGAAGGGAAAGAAAATGACGCTGCTGGACAATCCTCTCATTTGAAGGCACATAGATAAAGAAATAGGCCGCCCCCAGCAAAATCAGGACGATTAGCGTAATGAAAACAGTAAGCTGGTTTTTACTTACAGAAAAAGACCGGGCCATAGTTAACCTTTTATTGCAAATAATGATTAATAAGCGATAACAGCGTAGATATAAACGGGGTACTTTACTTGACTAGAACTCAATAAACCACAGGAATTTAACTTAACCTTATCGTTTATTAATTATTTTGATAAAGTTAATTTATTGATAAACAATAAGCAACAGTAATTTTACGCATTTTTTTGAGTAAAATTACTGTTGGAGGAGCATATGGAGGGTAATTTGTTGTTAGATCTTGATGAGGTTGATCTCGCGGGCTATAACATCGGCGATGCTGGTTTCTGAAAGAATTTTTAAAGTAGCATCCCTCACTTCAACGAATACATCCCGGATCCCACAAGTTGTTTCTTGTTTACATTCGTCGCATTTGTGATAAAAATTAAGGCTGGCGCACGGTACCATGGCTATGGGACCATCTGTGATGCGCATTATACTTACTAAAAATATCTCCTTTGGATCTTTATTAAGGCTGTAACCCCCACCTGCCCCTTTTTTGCTGTACAGAAAACCAGCATTACGCAGGTCTAACAGTATCTGCTCAAGGAATTTTTTAGGTATCCGTTCTTCTTCTGCGATCTTCGAAATTTGCATCGGCGGTTTATCCGCGTTTTTGCCCAGGACTACGAGCGCCTTAATGGCGTACTTGGTTTTTTTTGATAGCATTGCTTAAAATACAATTGCAAAATTACACAAAGAAATTTAGATATTATATTGGTTGATTGGTCGACTTAAATAAGAGGTTGATTAGGTCATGTTGTAAATTGGTAAATTTGTACGAGCCATAAAGCTAAATGTTTTCTTAATCAACTACTAACCCGATCAACTTCATTTACAATATTACCAAATGTTTTGTAATATCAATAATGCTAATTTTTAATGAAATGAAGCGGGTGCCCATAACTTATTAAACAGTTATTGTTAATGCTTTTTTATTTGTGTATTTTCCTGCCCCCGACTAAAAATTTAAACGATTAAATCATGAAAAAGGGACTATGCCTTATCATCAGCAGCCTGTTACTTTTAGTTTGTTTCGCTTACGCACAACAGGATGATAATTTGAAAAGTTACCCCGTGGAAAGAGGTGTAAAAAATGCTGTTTTTGACAAAGCATTTTCTGGTATTATAGCCTCTGAAGTAAATTACTTCAAAGACTTGCACAACGATACCCGGATAACCAGTATAATTGATAAAAGTTATTCAATGAGTTTTTCGTTCAATGAAAAAAACGATGGGACGCTAACCTGCGAGAAAACCTATGTTAGTTTGGCGATTCGTTTTAGCCTTAACGATGCCGACTTTAAGATGTTTTTTAATAATTTGAACACATCGTTGCCTGGGAATTTTGTATACACAAGGAAATATGATCCATCTGTAAAAATAGCCAGCTTTACCTTTTTTCCTAAAACAGGCAGTAAAACTATACCATCAAATTATCCCGAAAAGATCTACATGACAAGGGATGCAGACGATATTGTTCTATTGAGTTTTTTGAAATATCGTTGAGGTAATAAAGAGCTGTTTATTCAAATAATCTTATTCTAATTATTTTATTTAGCTTTTATGAGAAATCTACCATCAAAAAAAATATTTATAATAGTTATGGTGCTATTGTGTGCTTGTATAGCAGATATTGCCCCTGCTCAAAGCAACAAATTATTATTCCCCCAGATGCCGGGGGTAGTTTCTTATAGCTATCGCAAATTTTTTGAAAAAGATGTTCCGTCGACACTGGATATGATCAAAGCCAGTGGATTTACTGATATTGAGTTTTCAAACCTTTTTGGTAAAACGGCAGCCGAACTAAGGGAGATGATTGATGAACGCGGCATAAAATGTTCGTCATTTGGTGTTAGTTATGACGATTTTGTAAATAAAACCGAAACAGTGGCCAATAATGCAAAAGCCCTGGGGGCTCAATACGTGAGGGTTGCCGGCATACCGCATAAAGCAGCCCTGACACCAGAAGAAATGCAAAAGGCCATTGATGATTTTAATAGGGTTGGTAAGATACTTAAACAGCAATACGGATTGACGTTTGTTTACCATAATCATGGATTTGAATTTCAACCCTATAAAGGTGGTACGCTGTATGATTATCTTGTCCAGCAAACTAACCCGGATTATGTAAGTTTCGAGCTTGATATCTTATGGGCATTTTTCCCGGGGCAAGACCCGGCTGCCCTGCTCAACAAATATGTAAGCCGTTATAAACTGATGCATTTAAAAGACTTGAAAAAAGGCGTAAAAGGAGATTTTTCAGGAGGCACTTCACAGGACAATGATGTAGCGCTTGGCACGGGACAAATTGATATTCCCGCGATACTAAAAGCTGCGAAAAAAGCAGGAGTGCAACATTATTATATTGAAGATGAAAGCAATAGTGTCCTGACGCAGGTACCGCAAAGTATTGGTTATTTAAGAGGACTGAAAGAAATGTAGGCGATGATCTCGCTTTATAAATAGGCTCGCTGTTACGCTATGGTTTTTGTTATTTAATCGAAATCCGGCTGATATCCTTGTTGGGGAAAATATCTGTTTGGCCGTCCTTCACGTTGTAGAAAAAGGTGTAATTACTTGTCCGCCCGATTTGAAAATAACTTTTAGTTGAACTAATAACCTTATTGCCAATAACAATTGCAATGCCGGTTTCAGGCCTGTTTTTTATTTTTCCGATTTGAAATATCCCGGCACAGATACTGAAGTTGATTGTCATAATCAATGCTACAACCAATTTTAAGATGGCATTATTTGGCCCGGTATTAAAAATAGCTGCGTACCATTGTTCAAACCTCTTTGCCAGTATCATCAATAAAACAGTTATCACTGTAAAGGTTACCAGGCTGAATTCAGAATAATTGTTCCATAGGCCGTCAAAAAAACAATAATATACGGCTGGGATAACTGTAAAGCCGTATGTCATAAACAGAACAAATATCATTGGGCGGTTCCTCTTTTGTGGCCTCTTTATAACTTTAATGATCGAAAACCAGTAGTATAAACCTACAACCGTGATGTATAACGTGAGTAATACAAATGAGGTCAGGGCGCTCAATAATAATTCATTGAGGTCTGTATATTCAAGGATATTGATATTAAATGCATAATAATAAACCCATTGATTTACTATTCCATATGCCAGTGCCAGAAAGGACAGAAAGGGCACGTACGTTTTAACCAGGGCAACAGGATCTGTTTTTACGTTGTTATTGTTCATGCTATCTCCCTCGTTCATAGTTTTTTCTATTTTGCAAAACGTGCTATGGGTTTGAATATTTCTACGCAAGATAGTATTTCGTTTAAACTTAATTACATACTGTGTCTTTAAGAAAAACTTATATTTAAGCCTTAAAACCAAAAATTATGTTAGTTACAACAAGCACACATTTAGAGGGGTACAAAGTTACCCAGCACTTAGGTATAATTCGTGGCATCACTGTTCGTTCAAGGGGTTTGGGCGGTAATATCTTAGGCGGATTGCAGACACTTGTTGGCGGCCAGAATACAGTTTATACAGAACTTTGTGAAACGGCGCGCGAAGAAGCCTATCAATTGATGATAGCGCATGCCCAGCAACATGGTGCCAATGCCGTGATCAATATGCGCTATGATGCAAATGATGTATTGCAGGGTGTGACCGAAGTTTTAGCTTACGGGACCGCTGTGGTTGTTGAGAAAATATAGATCAGCGATTGGGCATTAGATACCAGAGATTAGCTGACTGTATGATTTTATCATAATAAAATCACAAGGCATATTTTAGTTTGATATTATTGTTGTTTTAGCGAATTTGTAAGAAAAAAATAAAATGGCAAATATTATTGGAATCACCGAAGAAAACAGGAAGACTGTGTCTTTTGAACTATCGAAATTACTGGCTGATGAGTTCATCCTTTATACCAAAACACGCAACGCCCACTGGAACGTAGAAGGCGCTGATTTTCATTCCATGCACTTGTTTTTTGAAAGTCAATACGAACAGTTGGACGATATTATGGACAGCGTTGCCGAGAGGATACGCACCCTGGGGCATTTTGCACCTGCAACATTAAGTAGCTTCCTTCAGCTTACACATTTGAGCGAAAGCGTTGGTGACAAAAATAACAGCCTTTCCTATATCAAAGAACTGCTGGAAGATCATGAAAGCATTATTGAATTTATAAGGGGGAATATTGAACCGTTTGCTTCCAAATACCATGATTACGGTACCAGCGACTATATTACCGGCCTGATGGAAGATCACGAGAAATTGGCATGGATGTTACGGTCGCACCTTAAATAAACATCAAGCTATTCAAACCGTTTAAAAACGAATATTAACCTAATTCCCTATGGGGACAGTTGCCGCTAATTTGCGCGATTGGTTACAGCAACTTGTTAAATGGTTTGACAGTATATGTGTTGGAGTGCCAAATGTGATCCCTGTTCATCACCAATATTTTAGGATTTAGTTTTGTAAACTAACCTTTTGTTGAGCCATTCCGCTGAATAATTGAAAGTAAAGTTTTTACACTTTGTTTCATTATAGATACAGGCGCTCTTAGGAGCGCCTTTTTTATTAATTTTTTATGTTCAAGAAATTTTTTTTTAACTATTTCGCTGTTGATTTCATTTACAAAATTTTCAGTTATTGAAACCCCAGCTTCGTCATTATATACCGTGTGCCACCAACCACTGGGGGTGAAAACAACCTCACCGGGATTTTGAACACAAACTATAGGTCTAGCGTTCGCAAATTTGGGGAATTTAACAAGGTCTGGCTTAAATGGATTGACCTCACCGTGATATAAGTATTCTGCCTGTTCCGGGCTGTAAAATAACCATATTTTTTTGCCGCTAATTACCGCATTCCAGGCATTTGTGTCAAAAATGTCCAAATGTACTTTTGAAAAAGTATTTTTTGCGCCAATGTACACCCACGACAAATTAGCCGATGACAGCAACCGGTCCTTAATTAATTTTTTATTTTTAAAATAGGGCGGTACTTCGTAATCATTCATCATTTCCGTCTTTAGATGAAATTTTGCATTCGTTAGATAATACGGATCTTCCTCGTCGCTGGTCTTCATATAACTGAAATAATCGCGAAGTGTAAACGTCTTTCTATCTTCGTTATCTGAACATCTTCTGGCTTGTATTTTCAAATTTCCAAAGTTGTTCCTGAAAAAATCAGGCGTCCATTTTGTTTTAGCATCCCAATTATCCATCAATCCTTTGATCAAGACCGG
>Ga0206898_10155_pt1 | contig 20060 bp, 6 predicted proteins | sample Alteio_BWOrgHeat_50_FD_153237 | JGI IMG/M metagenome (GOLD analysis project Ga0206898, IMG submission 153237) | Enriched cells from forest soil in Barre Woods Harvard Forest LTER site, Petersham, Massachusetts, United States -... | ecosystem: Environmental > Terrestrial > Soil > Temperate forest >...
AGTTTGCCGTATTTATTGTGTGCCTCCACCATTCCGTCAACAGATCCGGGCACGCCTGAAGCCTGGTGGGTGTACAGGCTCATGTCGGGAATTACTTTACCGGTGTTATCCAAAAACATGTTGGTACCTGCTGCTGCTGGAGCTTTTTCCCTGAAATCAAGTGTATTGGTTTCGCCTTGCGACGAACGGTATACCATAAAACCACCGCCGCCGATATTGCCGGCTTCCGGATGAGTAACTTCCAGTGCAAACTGAACAGCCACAGCCGCGTCGACGGCGTTACCGCCTTTTTTCAGGATGTCGAGCCCAACCGCCGATGCATTGGGCGTAGCGCAAACTACCATGCCTTTACGGTACAAACTGCTATTTTGAGCGCACGAAACCTGCAAAATAAACAAGGCCGGCAAAAAGAGAAACATTTTCAATTTATTTCCGACGATCTTTCGGCTGATTAAAACGCTTGTTGTTTTTGTTTTATTGACTGCTGGCATAGTGTTCATAATGATGTGAGCTTAATGCGCCTAAATTAACCTATTTAGGATTATAATAATAGGATTGAGTTTTATTTAAATTAGTATTATGCCTGTTTTCGATAATGTATTTGCACATGACGGCCATTTTTTAATATTGAAAATCAGCGTATTGCCAATTAACGCAGCTTGCTTTTTGGTTAAAAAAGCATAAAACTGCACTTTTGCCGTTTTAAAATGCAAAACATACTTATGAAAAAATTATTATTTAGCTCGATCCTTCTATTTTCGATTTTACTGATCAGCAAACAGTCGCAGGCCCAGGATTACAAAACTGCGGTTGGTTTAAAATTTGGCGGTTACGAAAACGGCATCTCCCTTAAATATTTTACCACCAATGATATAGCACTCGAAGGCATATTAGGTTTCCGCTCGCACGGGCTAGTGATAACCGGTTTATACGAAATACACCAGGAAGCCTTTGGCATTAAGGAGTTAAAATTCTATTACGGGGCCGGTGCACACATTGGCTCGGAAGGAAGTGGCGTTTACAGAACCATTGGCGGTGGTGACCAGGTTTATACCAGCAGCCATATTTTGCTTGGGGTTGATGGTGTTTTAGGCCTGGAGTATACTATTCCGCAAGCTCCTATAGCCATCAGCCTTGATCTTAACCCTCGCGTTGAACTGGCGACAGGACCGTTTTTTGATATTGCGCCAGGACTGGGAATCAAATACACTTTTTAAGATCCGGCATCGAACCGAACCTTAACAAACACTAACAAAAACGGTAAAAAATTCAGGCGTATACCTGAAATTTTTTACCGTTTTTGGCTTTTCGGGTCAAATTATTTTTTCTTATAAAGAAATATCAATTTATTCGATCTAATACTAATTTTAATAATATTATAATAATATTTTAATTGGTTTAAATCACTTAAAACGAATATAAAAAAGTATATTTTTCCATGTAAAATAAGTCGGCTTACGTAATAAATTTCGCGCAAAGAAAGATCGTGTAAATAACACACCTCCGTTTCCGTAACCATCTGATACAATATATCTTACCATTAAAAATATTCCTAAAAGCTCTAAATAAAATAAAACCATTCTTCGGCTAATTTCGTAAAAAGGTCAGTCGGTTATGTTCCATAGGGTTGCAACGATTCAAAACCCCTTGGTTATTAACACACTGTTGAAAATAAGTGTTAATAACCGTGCTTATTAATTAAATATTTGCGGCTTGAATATCCATAATATATTTTGATACTAATTAAGAATAACTTAATTTTTTAAACAAAAGATTTTTGAAAACACGATTACTGATTTTTATTGGCATATTTATGTTGCTGCTTGGCGTTACTAATGCACGGGGAGCAAACACTTTTACCTGGAACGGCGGCGCTTCGGGCAGTTGGAACACTCCCGGAAACTGGCAGGTTGGCGGTGTTACGCAAACGCTATTATACCCCGGGAGCCTTAGTCCGGTTGTAAATACTGATATTGTTATTATACCTACCAACAGTGGGGCTACCACCAGTATAACCTTTACGGGCACTCACACCATTGCCTCAATTACCACAAGTGGATATAATACACACGGTATAGCAATCGCATTTTCGGGCACTACGCCTGTATTAACGGTAACAGGTGGTATATCCATCATACAGCAAAACGGTATAATGGTGGGCATTGCTTTTAGCGGAACGGGCACCGCATCCATCGGCGGGACATGCACTTTTGGGTATCAGCAATCTATGACCATTGCAGCCGCTACAACAGTTTCATTCACATCTGGCAGTACACTTGATTTTACCAACAGCCAGGGAACACTAACCAATAACGGTACCCTTAATTTCACCGGCTGCACTCTCAAGCTTGGCAGCTACTGTTCATTTGTAAGTCCGGGTACAATTATTGGCACAAGTTCAGATTTTAATATAGCAGGAACTCCGGCATTCATTACTTATGGCGGAAAGTTTGCTGCCACAAGCTGTACATTTGAGATACCCAGCGGCGGTTATATAAAAAGCACAAGTACTTCATCCGCGTTTACTGCACAAGCTTGTACTTTTTCCATGACGGGCAGCGGCGGCGCGGCCTATTTTTACAATAATGGCACTTTTGTTGATCACGCGTCTACTTACAATATGTCGGGACAGGGGGTGTATCTGCAAAATGCGGCGTCGTCAATCATGAAGTTACGGGGGACAACCGTAAACTTTAGCGCATCAGCCGGCAACAACAACCAAAACATTACTAATGCGGGTACATTAACTATTGACTCTCTGTCGGCCGTTAATGAATCATCCTATACGTCCTACATTAGTAATAGCGGCACCTGTCATCTCGGCACATCTGGCTCGCAATGTATAGTAACGCTATCGGGCCAAAATGCAAATGTTACCAATACGGGCACCTGCGACCTGGCGTCTACCTCCATTATTTACCCCACCGGTATTTATGCAAATGTAACCAACACCAGCGGCACGTTCACATTGCGGTCCGATGCCAGCGGTACGGCAGCCATAGGCGCTTTAAACTCAACAGCCGGCAACCTGGCATACTGTAGCGGTACCTTTAACCAGGAGCGTTTTTTTCAGGGCAGCACCACTTACGATAACGTAAAAAAACGATGGATTGAACGTAACTACCGTATCATATCATCACCACTTTATGGCCCAAACCAGGTTAACAGCAATAATGTTTACGGCTTAAATTACATAGTTGGCGCAACAGCAGGTTTAACAACTACCGCCAACAGTGCAACCAATGCATTTATTACCGGTTGCACCGGTGGCAGCACCAGCGCCGGCAATCCTTCAACCTACTTATACCGCGAAAGTTATACACCCAGTAATGCTACCTTTACCAGCGGCAATTATTTAGGTATTACCAATATTACCAACTCCAGTACCACTGGCTCCATCAGCACCAGCGATGGCGGCACCTATAGCATCCCGGCAGGTAATGGGGTGTTCTTCTTTTTCAGAGGAGCGGCCAGCAATTGGTCAACCCGTACGAGCGCTCCGTATATTGCGCCTGAAAATGTTACACTAACTTCAACAGGCGCAATCAACCAGCAATCAATAACTGTTAAGGACTGGTACAACTCTGGCTCCACATCGTTGGGCTATACAGGCGTGGGAACAACAGGCAACTTTGCTGTGCGTGGGTTTAACATGGTTGGCAACCCCTATCCATGTACGATAGACTGGTGTACGGCTTACTCAGGGAGCGGAATAACCCGTACAAATATTAACCCGACCATTTGGGAGTACAACCCGGTGACTAACCAATTTGATACTTTTTTGGCTACCTCTTCATCAGGAGGCATAGCAAACGGAAGCGCCAGCCGTTATATAATGAGCGGGCAAGGATTTTTTGTACAGGTTTCTGGTACCGGTACCAACCTGTTGACTTTTACCGAGGCGGCTAAAGCTGCCACACAGCAGTCAACCGGCACCAATTTGTTAATGTCGACCCAGGCTCCTGTCGCTTCGGTAAGCCAGGTATTTAAGCTAAGATTATTAATTGACAGCTTGAATTACGACGATATAGCCTTTAATTTTAATTCATCAGCATCATCCAAATATAACTGGAATGAAGATGCAGCTTACATGGCGGGCAATAGTGCTCCCGAAGGCCTGGCGAGCTTTTCAGACGATAGTGTTAAGCTATCTATCAATTCGCTGCCATTGCCAAATCTTGCGCCAAGGATGATCAGGCTTAGGGTGGAAGCCGCCGTTACCGGCACTTACACTTTCAAAAAAATGGCACTGGATGCCATCCCTAAAATTTACCAGCTATGGTTGATGGACAAAGCAAAAAACGACTCACTTGATATCAGGAACAACAGCACTTATGTATTCGATGTTGATGTAAACGACACCACCACCTATGGGAACAACCGTTTTCAACTGGTAATCAGGCAGGACCCGGCACTCATGATCCATTTGTTAAACTTTACCGGCACCAAAATTAAAGGCGGTTCGCAAGTTGTCTGGAAAACTGAAAACGAAGAAAATTACACCTATTTTACGGTTGAGAGAAGTACGGATGGAGGTGTTACGTACAACGTTATTGGTAGTGTGCCATCGGCAGCTTTGGGTACCTACAGCTTTCTGGATAAGAGTCCCGCTCAAACTGCTAATATGTATCGCTTAAAAATAGTCGATCTTAACGGTACAGCTTCATATTCCAATATCGTTACCATTATGTATGGCAACAACACTAACTCGCTGGTTAAAACAGGCCTGGTGATTTATCCTAATCCTGCAAAAAGCAACCTGAGCCTGAATATTGCGCCGGGCTTTAGCACGGCGGTTGCGGTTGGTGGGGTGTCTTATAATGTCGAAATATCAAATATACTTGGCTCGGTGGTAACTAAAACAACTATCAACCAGCAAACCTGGCAAACTGATGTGAGTAGCTGGCTACCGGGAACTTATGTTATACAGGTGGTTAACGGAACAGATAATAGTGTTGTAGGCAAAGGCACATTTATTAAACTGTAAGCTTTATCCGTTTATTTAAATATATTTTTATAAAAATAGGCGCCAAGTTCCCGGCCTACCCTTTCATTTTCTGCATTTTACACTTCTTATATTAATCATTGCGAAATAATATTATTTACACGGTTAAAATAAATCACCGTAAAAGAAATTATAAAATATTGTTATGTACTAATTTATTTTATTCCACTTATATCATTACATTCATAGCCCCAAAGCACCCACCGTGTTTTGGATAATGCTGATTGATAAATTGTTGGAATAATTTGAAAACACGACTACTTTTTTGTTTCGTTGCCTTCTTGTGTTTGCCCGGCTTAAAAGTGAAGGGAGCAAATTGTAGTTTTTTGAACGAAACCAGCGCACATTATTTTATAAATAGGGCACACGCAACCACTATTTCCGACAACAAATTACACGGGAAATTAAAGGTTACCCGTCATATATCACCACCTGCCCACTTAAAACCCAGGCCAGCGAAAACCGGGAAATTAAATACCTTTTCCGGCAATATGTTTCCGCTATTGCGGTTAAAATTAACCATCGACCAATACAACTACGATGATATAGCCATAGCATTTGATTCGGCCGCAACAACCAAATACAATTACAACCTCGATTCGGAATACCTTCCGGGTATTGATGCCCCCGAAGGTTTGTTTAGCCTGTCATCAGATAATGTACCACTGTCAATAAACATCGTGCCGCTGCCAAAACAGCAACCTTTGGTAATTCGCCTTGGTACAGCAGTAAAATACAGTGGCCTGCTAACACTTGAAAGGACCGAACTGGACAGCATCCCCCCGATTTATGAAATTTGGCTGATGGATAAATACAAAAAGGATTCGCTGGATCTTCGTGCCAACGCTAATTATGTTCTTAATGTTGATAAAAACGACACCGCCAGTTTTGGCAGCAACAGGTTTAGCGTTGTTATTCGCCAAAATCCAGCCCTTGGCGTGCATTTATTATCTTTTAACGCCGCCAAAGAAGCTACCGGGGCACAAATGAGCTGGACAGTGGAAAACGAACAAAATTATACCGGCTTTAGTGTTGAGAGAAGTACCGATGGCGGGGCAAACTTCAGCAGCGTTGGCAGTTCTACTTCAAACGGTGCAGGAGCCTATAGCTTCACCGACCCTACCCCACCGCCGGCCTTAAACGAGTACCGCCTAAAAATCACCGATCTTAACGGAACGGTCACTTACTCAAATACCATTACGCTTATATACGGCACATCCATAAATATCATCACCAACAACATTACCATTTACCCCAACCCGGCTGGCAACAGTATCCATTTGTTGGTTAGTCAAAATAGTAGCGGCACTGCTGTTGGCTTGGCGCCGTCACAAAATGGAATTCCATCACCGTTGACCAGTGCAGTGGCGGGTTCAGTTTCCTATAGTGTAAAAATTATAGATATTAGGGGAACCGTGGTTCAAAACTCATCAGCATCATCAAAAAGCTGGCAGAATAATGTGGGTGGTTTAGCGCCAGGCACCTATATTGTTACTGTGGTTAATAACAGTGATAGCAAACTGGTTGCCCGCAGCACTTTTGTAAAACTGTAGGTTTTTGTGGAACGCTAAAACCGGGAAATTAAAGCCAGGGAGCGGATTTTAAGCACATTACCTGAAAAAATCAGGTTAACCTCTCAACTTCTTTACAATAATTCAGGCCGTATCTTATCGGTAAATTCCTTGGCGAATTTATGTAGCTTGGGTTGTATAACGGCCGCACAATAAGAGTTATGCGGGTTATTCACAAAATAATCCTGGTGGTAGTCCTCAGCTTTGTAAAACTCGCTTGCCGGCGTTATTTCTGTAACTATCGGTTTATCAAAAACATGTTCAGCAGTAAGTCTTGCTATCATGGCTTCGGACTGTTGCTTTTGTTCTTCGGTATAATAAAAAATTGCCGACCTGTATTGCGTTCCAACATCCGCTCCCTGTCGGTTTAACGTTGTAGGATTATGTGTTTTAAAGAAGATGAGCAGCAATTCATCAAAAGACAGTTCATCGGCGTCATATGTCAGATCAATCACTTCGGCATGCCCCGTTCTACCCGTACACACATCTTTATAAGTTGGGTTTTTTGTTTGCCCGCCCATGTAGCCGGACGCTACGCTTTTAACTCCTTTTACCGATTGAAATATGGCTTCGGTACACCAAAAGCAGCCGTTGCCAAAAGTTATTCGTTGTATGTTCATAATATTTAATACGAATATAAGCTTTGTTTAACGTATCAGAATGGCTGTGTCTGCAAAATGGCATTTTTATTACAAGTCCCCAATTACTTGAAAATATTCCCTTTAGGAATAAATAAGTCAAAAATACATCATAAATAATTACAAAAACGCGAAACCTTAAACTAATACTTACGTAAAAAGAAACAATGATAATTATATTGATGATTTAATAGGCAGTTGATAGCGCTTCCTAAATCATATCCCACAGTATATTTTATTATAAAAAAAGAATGTTAACATGTTAATAACAACACAGGTCGCATATTAACTAATGTTGGTTAATTAGGGAGATTTCGGTAAATATTGGTAGTGCCATGGTAAAAGCAAAGACCACTTTTTTGTGGGATATTTATTCAAAGCGCTGGCTGACAGGCTCCCCGGAAAAATCAGAATGACTTGTTTATTATTAACACCAATTGGACTAATTGTGAAAGTAGTATCTCTTGACGCTCATTGCAAAGTCTATCGGATAGCTGGCAACAATTTTTCAAATACAATATCTTATACAATTTGATGAAAAAACTACTGACTTATTCAAGATTTTTAATCACCAGTTTTCTCATAGCGGGCTTTTTTGGAATTAGTGCGGCTAATGCCAGTACAGTAACGGTGACGGTAACTGGCCCCGCCTCAACAACAGTTGTGATCGGAACTACCTTTACCATAACTGCCACCGCAACAACCACCTATTTTGGTGGAATGGCCAATGTAAAATTTATTAGTTACACAGGCACTACCATAAATACGGATACCAGTTCGCCATACAGTTCATCAACCATTACTGCACCCAACGTACCAGGAACATATACCTACAAGGTAACCGGTACTGATAATAACGGAGCTACCCAGACTGTAAACGTAGTTATTACTACCACGGCGCCAAATGCGCCTACCATTAGCGGGGGCGGCACAGGTTGCGGAAGCGGATCAGTTACACTGACGGCATCAGCCGGAAGCCCGGCAGGAGGGACTTACAACTGGTATAATGTTGCCAGCAGCGGTACAGCCCTTGCAACCGGCACAACATATACGCCTACAGCAACCGGAACTTATTATGCTTCATACACTTTTAATACCTACGAAGGCACCCGCAGCGGCGGTACATCAGTAACCATTAACGCCGACCCAATAATATCAACGGCGCCAACAAGCGGCGCATATTTTTCGTACCCATTTAACGGCAATGCAAATGATGCTACAGGAAGCGGTAATAACGGCGTTTTACAGAACGCCCCAACGCTTACAACTGACAGGTTTAGCGCGGCCAACAGCGCCTACAGCTTTAACGGTGTTAACCAATATATGTCCACCACTACAGGCATTGCTGCGCCAGGCCCTACCAACTTTTCGATCAGTGTTTGGTTTAAAACCAGTTCGGCAGGCGGCTTGCTGGTTGGCTATAGCGCATCACAAGTCGTAGCAGGAAGCCAGTATGACCGCATGATCTATATGAGCAATACGGGCGCGCTTTATTTCGGCCTTTATTCAGGCGGTGCGTTAACCATTAATACCACAACAACTTATGCGGATGGCAACTGGCACCATGCTGTTGCTACCTGCTCAACAACCAGTGGTAGTAATTTATATGTTGACGGAGCCTTACAAGCCACCAGCGCAACCATGACCGCTCCCGAAGTTTACGCCGGAACAGGTTACTGGCGCATAGCCTTTAATACCCTTGCCGGCTGGCCAAGTGTACCGTCCAACCTTTATTTTACCGGTTCGCTGGATGATATTGCTGTTTACAATACTACCTTAACCGCGTCGCAGGTTTATGCTGCCTATGGCGCGGGCAGCGCACCCGTTTGCGCCGGCAATGCCTTAAGTCTACAGGTGAATTCCGTAAGCGGCGCTACTTACTCATGGTCGGGGCCGTCAAGTTTTTCATCAACCTCGCAAAACCCTACTGTTTCAAGCAGTGCGACAACAGCCATGGCTGGCACTTATACCTGTACGGTTACAGCCGCAAGTGGATGTACATCAACCATTAAAGTTACAGCAGTTGTAAACTCCATAACATTGCCAACTACAAGCTTCACGGCTACCAGCCCTGTTTTAACCGGGGCTAACTCAACCATTACATTTACCGGCACATTTTCGGCCACCTCAACTTATACCTGGGATTTTAATGGTGGAACTATCGCTTCCGGCTCCGGGGTCGGTCCGTACACAGTGAATTGGTCAACGGCGGGTACAAAAACGGTAACGTTAACGGTAACCAATTCAAGCGGATGTTACGCATCATCAACCCAAAATGTAATCGTAAATAGCACCACATACAGCACTTATGCTTACGAGATGCCTTTGACATTAAAAGGTAGTAGCCTTGGCATAACTACTGATCTGTCGAACTTCCCTTTCCTGGTAACCATAACCGATCCCACACTGGTTTATACTACCGGCGGTTGCAGCAATAAAGTGCAGTTTCCTAACGGGCCAAACTACGATTTTGCGTTTGTAGATGCCACAACAGGTACCGAAGTACCCTACCAGGTTGAAAATTATAACCAAACTACCGGCACATTGCTGGTATGGGTTAAAATACCAACGTTAACACACTCCACCAATAACACTTTATATTTCTATTACGGCTCGGCAACGGCGCCAAGTACCCACACAACGGCTTTTTATCAATCAACCTGGGCCAGCGACTACCAGGCAGTTTATCACTTTAATGAAAGCACTTATACAGGTTCGGTAGTTGATGGAACGGCCAACGGGCATACCGGTACTACTACAGGAATGACATCGGCCGACCTTGTTACCGGTAAAGTTGGCAACGCATATAGCTTTGATGGCACCGCCAAAAAAATTACGGCAAATGCGGTTAATATCACCGGCACATTCACCATCTCGGCATGGATAAATGTATCGTCCATAAGCCATGACCAAAAAATACTGACCAACCAGGCCGCCAGCGGAAGCAGCACCGGTGGTTATAAAATGGGTGTTTATTCTGATAATACCTGCGAAGCGGAATCGGGCACAGCCATCAACCGTACCAGCACCCCAGTACCTCCTACCCTGGCGGCCGGCGCATGGCATTATGTGCAGGCCGTATTTAACGGCTCGTCGCTGAGTACGTATGTAGATGGATCGCAATACAGGATTTTATCTACCACTACCGCCCCAACCTCAACTAACCCCTTATATATTGGCGTGGGCGAAGGTGGCAGCCAATATTATTTTTTCGGAACCATTGATGAGGCGCGGGTATCTAACGTAGCCAAAACGTCCGATTGGTTAAATGCCGAATACAAAAACCAGGGCAGCCCGGCAACTTATATTACCCAGGGCAGTATAACCACCAGCTTTACCAATGCTTCGGCAATTTTCGGTGGTATAAACTACAGCACTTCTGACGGAGTGAACTATACTTACACCATTAATTCAGCAACAACTGCAGGCACGCCACCCAACGATGGTACCGCCAGCTTTACCATAACCGGAACAAATGTGCAGGTACCCGCCACCGCAACTATATATGGTTTAACCGTAAACAGTTCTGACAAACTCGATGTAAATGGCCAAACTCTTAATGTGGGCTGTAATATTGTAAATAACGGCACCATAACAAATACCTCGGCCACAGCGGGCACTGTTAATTTTGATGGCCCAACGTCGGCTCAATCTTATACCGGTACATCAACCAGTACAGGCACCATTGATAATTTAATTGTTAACAACTCGGCAGCCGGAACCGTGACCATTACAGGGGGTGCTGTTAGCATCAACAAATCCATTACGCTTACAAAAGGCAATTTATTTATTGACAATGCCAATAGCGGGGCTTTAACTCTGGTTAGCACAGCCACGCAAACCGCTTACGTTGCTGCAATACCATCCAGCTATTCAATCACAGGCAATGTTACCGCCCAGCGATTTGTAACGGGAGGTTCAACTTTTACTGCCGGAAGGTGGATCTATCGCAATTACCGCCTGATGTCGTCGCCGGTAAATGAGGGAATTGATGCCAGCAGCAACTATCCATACAGCTTGAATTACCTTGGAGCAAGTACCATTATAACTGATTGTACTTCAACTTATGCCACCAATTCGGCAAACCCAAGTCTGTTTTTATATAACGAGGCAAATTCCCCGGCAAATGCCACATTTACCGATGGCAATTTTGTTGGTGTTACCAATATAAGCAGCCTGGTAGCCAGCGGCCATATCAGTACAACCAGTTCAACTTTTCCGTCGGCTAAAATGTATGTGGGCGATGGATTTATGATCTACTTCAGGGGCGACAATACGCACAACTTAACCGGTGCAGCAAATAAAACAAAATACCCGTATGTAGCACCGGAAAATGTCACCTTCTCTACTACCGGTGTGTTAAACCAGGGAACTTATTCTGTAGTATCATGGACAGGTACGGCAGGACTGATGTATTCGACAAGCAACCCAGGTAACGCAACCGTGCGCGGTTATAACCTGGTAGGTAACCCCTATCCCAGCTCGATAGACTGGAGCACTTTCAGTAATACCAATGCCGCTGCGCCAATTTACGGGTTGCACGTAAATCCAACGGCTTATATTCTTAACCCAACAACCAGTAATTACGATACCTATAATGCTGTTACCGGCATAGCAACGGGCATTGCTACCAGTATAATACCAAGCGGCCAGGGATTTTTTGTACAGGCAAATGCAGCCTCGCCTGCTTTAACATTTACCGAGAGCGCAAAAAGCACATCGCAGGTGGCCAGCGGCCATTTATTATTGGGAGCGCCGGTAGCACAAAGCGCTTACAACAGTTATTTGCGTTTGAAACTGGTAACCGATACCATCAACTCACAGGATATGGTGATGGGTTTCAACAGCACCTCATTAAGCACCTTTAACGCAATAGAAGATTCCGAATATCTGCCAAACTCCGGATCGATCCAGACATTATCGGGCATGAGCGCGGACAGCGTTAAAACATCAGCCAAATGGCTGGCGTTGCCTAAAAATACATCGAACCTGGTGTTAAATTTAAATGTATCGGCTAAAACAACCGGCCAATACACATTACTGAGAACCGATTTTAAAGCCATCCCATTAATTTACGATGTGTGGCTGATGGATAAATACAAAAAAGATTCACTGGATATCAGGAACAATACCACCTATATTTTTGATATCGACATGGCTGATACAGCAAGCTTTGGCAGCAATCGTTTTTCTGTTGTGGTACGCCAAAATCCGGCACTGGGTGTACACCTTTTAAATTTCACCGGGACTAAAGCAACAGGCGGCTCGCAAATTGTATGGGTAACCGAGAACGAACAGAACTACACCAATTTTACGGTTGAAAGAAGCAGCGATGGTGGCAAAACATTCAATGCAATTGACGGAACGCCATCAAACGCTTTAGGAACTTATAGTTTCCTCGATAAAAACCCGCCGGCAACTGCTGATATGTACCGTTTAAAAATCGTTGACCTGAATGGAAATATCACTTACTCCAACATTGTTACAATAATGTATGGCAATGCAAACAGCCTTGTTAAAACGGGAATTATTGTATATCCAAACCCGTCAAAAGGGGCATTATACCTTAATATTGCACCGGGTTTTACCCCGTCGCAATCCGTTGCCTCGGCGCCATTAAACTACAATATCGAGATAACGAACGTTTTGGGTGCTATAATGACGAAAACAACAACCCATCAGCAAAGTTGGCAAACAGATGTAAGCCACTTAATGCCAGGAACTTATGTTATCAGCGTTACAAGCAATAACAGCCTGGTAGGCCAGGGTACATTTATCAAATTGTAAAATCGTAAAAGCACCAAAATATTAACCGGGCAACTTTAGTTCTCCTAAGTTGCCCGGTTAACATTAGTATTATCCTACCCTCCCGAACACGGCATAAATAGGCTGTATGTTAATATGTTAATAATATCCCGTGTTCCAACTTATAAAAAGTTGCTTATTTAGATGTATTCCCGGGAGTTGTACTCACAATTTTGGTACTAACTCATGCTGACCCATGTTTGGTAAAACACGACCTGAGTAGGCTCGTCCGGGCAATTTATACTATTGATAAATTATTACATACAAAAGGATTTATTGTGAAAATAAGTTTCCGTGCTTTTTTTTGCGCAATAACTTTCGTGGTATTTGTAAGCGACGCTTTTGGACAAGCCCCTAACATCAGCTATAGCCCATCAACAAATACCTATTCGGTAGGTTTTGCGATCACCACTTTGACGCCTTCAAATTCAGGAGGTACCGTACCTGCCACCACTTACGGTACGGTATCAACATTTGCAGCTTCATCCACCAATATTAATAACCCCAGGGGGTTAACAACCGATGCATCCGGCAATGTGTATGAGGCAGACTTCAGTGGAAATGCTATCTATAAGATCAACTCAGCGGGAACAGCTACCCTGATAGCCGGCTCGTCAGCCGGTACGGCCGGCGAAACGGACAATACCACAGGGACCTCCGCAAAATTTAACGGCCCCACAGGCATTGTTTATGATGGCTCTGGATTTTTATATGTAACGGATAATAGCGGCAGCACCATCAGGAGGATAAGCACCACCAGCCCCTATGCTGTTTTAACCATAGCCGGGGCCAGCGGCAGCGCGACAGAAGCAGACAATACTACCGGAACATCAGCCAGGTTTAACGGACCCTACGGCATCGACTATGATGGCGCCGGTAGCCTGTATGTTACCGATAACGGCGGCAGTACGCTCCGAAAGATTAGTACTACCAGTCCCTACGCCGTTTCAACAATAGCTGGCAAAGCTAATACCCCCGCCGAAACCAACAACACGACCGGAACGTCGGCCAGGTTTAACGGACCGGCAGGTATTGTTTATGATGGCTCGGGCAATTTGTATATATCCGACGAAATAGGAAATACCATCAGGAAAGTAAGTACCACCAGCCCATACGCCGTAACAACTTTTGCAGGAAGCGGAACGGCAGGCTCAAATAATGCCACCGGAACTTCGGCTACCTTTAAAACGCCCTATGGTATAACGATAGATGCATCGGGCAACATAATTGTAGCCGATGAGGGTAATAACCTTATCCGGACCATAACATCGGGCGCGGTAGTAACCACTTTAGCCGGAAGCGGCACAAGGGCAGATGTTGACGGCGTAACCACAGCCGCACAGTTTTATAGTCCATATGCTATCACAGCCGACAACTCCGGCAACCTGTTTACCGGCGACGATAATGGCACCAGTTCCACCGTCCGCAAAATAGTGTTAACCGGTTATACCATCAATGCAACTTTACCCACCGGCCTAAGTTTCAGCGTGACAGCGGGAACAATCAGCGGGACGCCTACGGCTGCTTCTTCTTCAACTGTTTATACCATAACAGCCTATAATGCGTCAGGAAGTGCATCAACAACTGTTACCATTTCATGTGTGCTTTATCCTCCTTCAATAACTTACACCCCATCAACTGACAATTACCTGGTTGGCACAGCTATCAGTACCCTGTCCCCCACCAATACCAGTGGCGCTGTTGGCACATTTGGCTACGGCACCGGTACTTTGGTGGCCAGCGGTTTAACCGGCGCCGATGCCATGGTGTTTGATGCGTCGGGCAACCTGTATGTTTCCAATTACGATGCCGGAAAAATAGGCAAGTACAATTCATCAGGTACCTTCGTCAGTTATTTTGGAACAGGCATTACCATGAGTAACCCCTCATCGATGGTGTTTGACTCGCAGGGTAACTTTTATGTGCTCGATAAGGGTAATAGGGCGCTCTATAAATTTAACTCTGCCGGAGCCTATCAATCAACCATTGTATCAGGATTAAGTACGACGGCCTATGGCATGGCCATCGACGCCTCTGACTTTATTTACCTGGCTGATTACGGAAACAATACCGTTAAAAAATATAATACCAGCGGCACGCTGCAACTATCACTACCAACAACCAATTTGAGCAGCCCCAGCGGCGTAACGGTGGACCAATCGGGATTTATTTATGTACTCAATTATGGTAATGGCAGGGTTGGCAAGTACACATCGGCCGGAACGCTGGTATCGGCCACGTTCATAACCGGCTTAAACGGCCCCTGGGTAATTACCTGTGACGGGGGTGGAAATATTTACATCGGCGATTCAGGAAATAGTATTGTAAGGGTTTATAACTCCAGCGGCGCCCAGCTTACTACCATAAGTAATTCCACAATTTCGGCACCGGATGGATTAACCACAGACAGTAAAGGCAACCTGTATGTATCCGACTATGATGTGTTTAACACCGTTTACAAATACACGCCTGTGGGCGGTTATTTTGTAAGCCCCGATCTACCTCCCGGATTATCTTTTGATTTAACAACGGGTAATTTTACGGGCACCCCTACCGCAACATGGCCATTAACTGCCTATACCGTAACTGCATATAATGCTGGTGGCAGCGGAAACACCACTGTAAACATCAGCTGCTTTAAACAATTTGTTTGGGTTGGCACAACCAGTTCGGCCTGGGCCACTACCACTAATTGGTCGGGTGGTGTAGTTCCTTCAAGTTCCGACCAGGCGCTTATAGGCACATCAAATCCGTTTGTAAATACACCGGTCATCTCCGCAAACACCAGCATTGGCTCTATCATTATGGGTACTGCCAGTGGTACAGCTCCTTCAATTTCAGTAAACAGCGGGGTAACACTCGCAGTTGGGGGCGATATAACTTATCAGAGCGACAACCAGGCATACCGCAATTTAACCGCCACGCTTAGCGGCAGCGGCACCATTACCGCCCAAAATTTAAATGTAATTGCCAATACTACGCTGGCCGGGCACTCCTATACCGAAGCGGTTGGCTCATCTATCACAAACCTTACACTCAGTGGCAATGTAAATCTCACTTCAGAAAAAGTGAGCAGCGATATTTTTAATTCGACGTTTAACGTTACCGGCGGTACAACTTCGGTTGCCGGTGCTTTTCAAACTACAAATACAGCCGGAAGCACATCAACTATCTCGGTTGCTAACGGCACTTTGCAACTAACCAATGCCGCTGCATTGTCCGGCTTATCGTCGCTTGGCACAAATACAGTTACGTTTAACAATACCGGCGCTACGGTTCAATATTCGGGGAGCGGCGCGCAAACGGTTTATACAACGGCCGCAATAACCGGTTTATCAACGGGCGTTAGTTATACCAATATCAGTTTTTCGGGTACGGGGATAAAAACGGCATCGTCGGGAAACTTAAATGTATCAGGCAATTTTACCAATACACTGGCTAATGATGCAGGCGATTATGTGGCACTGAGCAGCCCTACAGTAAACTTTACCGGATCCACTCAAAGCCTTGCGGGCGGATCGGGCACGGGAACCAAATTTTACAATGTATCCTTTAGTGGGTCGGGGACGAAAACCATGGCAAGCGGCCTTTTCAGTGTTGCCAGCACCGGCATATTGACAATGAGCGGCGGCAGCGCCACACTTGCAACCGGCGGTTTTCTAACGCTAAACTCGGATACTACGGGCACAGCTACTGTGGCTGCAATACCATCCGGAAACAGTATAAGCGGTAATGTAACGGCACAACGTTTTGTACAGGGAGGGAGTACTTATAGCGCAGGCAGGTGGGTATCGCGCAACTACCGTTTACTATCATCGCCGGTAAACCAAGGTACCGATGGTAATGGAAACCATCCATACAGCCTTAACTACCTGGGCGCAAGCACCATTATTACCGACTGCACGTCGACTTATGGCACAACGGGAGGCAATCCCAGTTTATATTTTTATAACGAAGGTTATACGCCCAGCAGCACCTCATTTACCGGCGGAAACTTTATTGGTGTAACCAATATCAGCAATACGGTGGCTACCGGACACATTACAACCACCGATCCCAGCAATGCGTCTGCTAAAATTTACGTGGGTGAAGGTTTTATGATGTATTTTAGGGGCGATAAGGTTACCCATATCAGCGGTACACCCAGCAAAACAACAGCCCCATATGTTTCGCCCGAAAGTGTAACTTTTAGCACTACCGGCGTGCTGAACCAGGGTACATATTCCGTTGTATCATGGACGGGTTACGGCGGGCTGTTGTATACTAACAGCAATGCAGGCAATGCTTCGGTTAGGGGATATAACCTGGTTGGCAATCCCTATGCAGGTTCTATCGACTGGAGTACTTTCAGCAATTCGGTCACCACCGCGCCCATTTACGGAGCCAGCGTTAATCCAACCATTTACATCTTGAACCCTATTACGAGCAATTACGATACCTATAATGCCAATACCGGCATTTCAACAGGCAGCGCCAGCAACGTTATACCCAGCGGACAGGGATTTTTTGTTCAGTCAAATGCGCATTCATCAGCGCTTACTTTTACTGAAAGCGCAAAGATAAGCGCGCCTGTAACCGGCAGTAATTTACTGATGGGTAAGCCTGCAACACAAAGCGCTTATAACACCTTTATGCGAATGAAATTGATAACCGATACCATTAACTACCAGGATATGGTGATCGGTTTTAATAGTACATCAACTACCAGCTTTAACCCAAGTGAAGACTCCGAGTTTTTACCCGGTTCAGGCTCAGTCCAGGCATTGGCGGCCTTTAGCAGTGATAGTGTTAAGGCATCTGCAAAATGGGTTCCGCTGCCTAAAAACAATTTAAACCTGGCTATCAGGCTAAATGTGGGTGTAAAAACAAGTGGCTTGTACACGTTAAAGAGGACTGATCTTGCTGCGTTACCAATACTTTACGAAGTTTGGTTGATGGACGATCACAAAAAGGATTCGCTCGACATCAGGAATAATACCACCTATGCTTTTGATGTCGATCTGAGCGACACATCGACTTACGGAGCCAACAGGTTTCGGGTGGTTGTACGTCAAAACCCGGCATTGGGCATCCACCTGTTAAACTTTACTGCTACTAAAACCGATCCCGGTTCGCAGGTTGTATGGAAAACAGAGAATGAAGCCAATTACACCAACTTTACCGTAGAACGAAGTACCAATGGGGGCGCAACCTTTAACGTACTGGGTGGTTTTGGATCGGGCGCACTTGGCACTTACAGCTTTTTAGATAAGAACCCGGTAAAGGGTACAGATATGTACCGTTTAAAAATAGAAGACCTTAACGGGAACATCACCTACTCAAGTATTGTAACGCTGATGTACGGAAACGCAACAAGCCTGGTTAAAACCGGGATTGTAGTTTACCCTAACCCCGCGAAAACAACTTTGGACATCAGTATAGCGCCGGGATTTCATCCGGCAGCGTCGGGCGTATCGCAACCATTGTCGTACAATATTCAAATCGCAAATATTTTAGGAATAGTAGTGGTAAAAGCAAGCGCCAATCAGCAAACCTGGCAAACTGATGTGAGTGCTCTTATGCCCGGAACGTATGTTATTACAGTTTTAAATAATAACGACAATAGCGTTGTTGGTCAGGCGACTGTGATTAAGTTGTAATTCCACCTAGTCCGCACCCCTTAACGTGGAATAATTTAATAAAACCTGGCTTATTAAGTTCGTAGTCGGCATATCCACTTTTTGATTATTTTAATAAATATTAGCGGGGGAACAATGGCTGTTTTGTATACACACAGCTAAATATCATAAATATTTATATATATGTTTAAATGTTAAAAAATAAAAACATGTTAAAACATTTATATCTGTTACTTCGTATAAAGCCGATACCTAATCAATGATACGTTGAGTGCAAGTAGCTTTTTTACAACTATTGATGGGGGAGTTTTAAAGTTTTTTAATCATTAATTTTACTTAGAAGATGAGATAAAGTGTCGAGTTCTGGAAACTTTCTGTAAACAGATCACCTATTTTTAACTACATCAGTAAAAAAGAGGTTGCCGGTGCTGATTTAACTGTTTATCCTGGTATCCATAGACGAAGCTTCATTAAAGTCTTTCAACTTAATTGGCTATGACAATCCGCCCCTTCGCATTCAAACTGCTAACTGTAGTGTTATTAACGGTGTTGAGCATTTCTGTACTTGCGCAGGCCCCGAACATCAGTTACACCCCATCATCATACGTATATACAGCAGGAACTACTATAACCAGTATAACCCCGGGAAACATAGGAGGCACGGTTCCCCCCGATTATTACGGAAATGTTACCAATATAGCCGGCGGCAACTTATTGGCCGGGCATACAGATGCAACAGGTGGTTCAGCGCGATTTAGCGACCCTGAGGCGGTTGCGGTGGATCAGCTTACCGGGAACATATACATTACCGACTTTAACTATAACTGTATCAGGAAGATGACCCCGGCCGGCGTAGTAAGCACATTTGCCGGCAGGCCCATATCAAGCACAAACAACACGCCGAACGATGGCATTGGAACAGCTGCAAATTTAAACGGGCCCAATGGTATCATTATCAACTCCACAAATACTATCCTATATGTAACCGATAACTTTGCAATCAGGCAAATTGTAATTGCAACGGCGGCGGTAACTACGCTTGCAGGTAATGGCACCAGTTCGGGCAGTACCAACGCTACCGGCGCCGCAGCATCATTTAACGTACCTGTGGGTATGGCATTAAACACCTTAGGAACAATATTATATATAGCCGACTGGAAAAATAACGAAATAAGGCAATTAAACCTGCTAACCAACGCTGTTACTACCTTTGCAGGTACAACTACAGCAGGATACACCAACGCTTCAACCGGTGGAGCCAGCAGATTTAACTCGCCCTATTGGATTTGCTATGACGGTAGCGGAAATTTTTTGGTGGTAGATAAAGTTAATAACGTTATACGTTCAGTTAATTCGTCAACGGGCGCAACCAGCAACTTTATCGGCAGTTCTACGGGCGCGTCGGGCAGCACCGACGGCACCG
>Ga0206898_10156_pt1 | contig 19963 bp, 15 predicted proteins | sample Alteio_BWOrgHeat_50_FD_153237 | JGI IMG/M metagenome (GOLD analysis project Ga0206898, IMG submission 153237) | Enriched cells from forest soil in Barre Woods Harvard Forest LTER site, Petersham, Massachusetts, United States -... | ecosystem: Environmental > Terrestrial > Soil > Temperate forest >...
TTTTAATGTTTTTAATCTTCGAGGTCGGGAGCGGATTCGAACCGCTGTAAAAGGTTTTGCAGACCTCTGCCTAGCCACTCGGCCACCCGACCTTTTTTCAAGGCTGCAAAAATAGCAATTTATTTAATGGCTACCAACATTATTTAAATGATTTTCTGTTTATTTCTGAACAAAATATTGCCGTGGCTATGCCAACATTCAGTGATTCAGCTTTTCCGATGCGCGGAATGGTTATCGCCTTGCTTACTAATTTTTCAATTTCAGGACGTAAGCCATTGCCCTCATTACCCATTACAATCAAGCCTTCAGCGCCAAAATCGGTATGATAAATGTTTTCGCCGTTCAGCATTGCGCCGAATAATGGAAGACCGATCTGAGGCAAAATATCGATTAAACTGGTGTAATACACATTTATCCGCGAAAGCGAACCCATACTGGCCTGCACCACTTTAGGATTATACACATCAACAGTATCCTCAGAGCAAATGATGTTGTTTATTCCGAACCAATCGGCGGTGCGGATTATGGTGCCCATGTTGCCAGGGTCTTGTATTCCGTCTAAAACCAGGGAGAACTTTTGCCTGAGTTTTGTGTTATTGAGTTCGGGCCAGACGGGTATTTTTACAAGCGCCGCAACCTGCTGGGGCGTTTTTAAACTGCTTATTTTTTCGATGTCTGTAACAGAAATATCATATAAGTTTATTTTTTGGGATAATTTCAGCACATTTGGGTCGAATGAAGCGGTATGGTAAATTGCTTCGATTTGGTAAGGGGAATTAATAAATTCAATAACCGATTTATAACCTTCAACCAAAAACAAACCGTGCGTGGCACGGTCTTTTTTGTGTTGTAAGGACTTTAGTAAACTGATTTGAGACTTTGAAAGCATATATTAAACCTGATGGTTATTACCTTACAATATTAAGTATTCTTCTGATCTTTCTGGTTTCGGGATGCAGTTTAACCCGGCGCCTTAAAGATGACCAGGCGCTTGTTCGTGAAATAACAATAAAAGGCGTTGATAAAGAGTTTTCGGAAGCCGCAATAAATTACGTTGATAAAGAGCAGCAGCCTAATAATTGGATCAACCTTAATATTTATTACCTGTTCAGCAAAAACGGTAAAAATGATATTGGCGAACCCCCCGCTATTTTAGACAGCAATCTTGTCGAATTTTCAAGAGTACAAATTGAACGGTTTTTACAACACAAGGGATATTTAAAAGCGAAAGTTGCCGACACCATAAAAGTAAAAAAGAAAAAAGCCGAACTGATATTTACTGCAACCGAAGGCCCATTATTCAGGATCCGGAAAATACAAGATAGTATACCTGATAAAAATGTGCAAAACCTGTACCGGGTGAACAGGCCAAGATTTTCACACGTGCAGCCTGGCGGGCGTTTTGATACCGATAGTTTAGCTTATGACAGGGATGAGTTTTACACGATCATGAAACGCAACGGCTATTTTGACTTTTACCGGCAGTATATCAATTATACCTACGATTCAACCTTTATGAGCAGTGTGGTGGATATTAAAATGACTATCGGAAATCCGGTAGGTAAAACAGCACACCCTGTTTATAAAATTAATAATACGCTGATAACTGTATCCAACAGCGCAGGCCGCACAGAGGGGAAAGCCGATACACAAAAGGTTGGTTCACAGTTTACCTATGTTGATTATTCACATAAATTTCAGCCCCGGGTAGTGACCGATTACGTTTTTCAAAAAAAAGGAGAGTTGTACGATATCGACAGGCAAACGCTTACCACGTCACGTTTATCAGAGTTGAACGTGTTCAGGAATGTGCCTAACCCAACTTATACCAAACTCCCGGATAGTACCAACCGCCTGGATACCAGGATAGACATCGTCCCGCTGAAGCAGATGTCAAACCGGATAGAAGCGGAGTTTTTGTTCAATGCCGGGCAGTATGGTTATAACCTGGGCAATACTTTTACTGACCGTGATGTGTTTAAAAATGCAGCTATACTGCAAGTAAAAGTAAACTGGGCCGTATTGTTTGATAATGCAAGCAATGCAAGCAATCCCAACGGCATTGAAAACCAGGACCTGCGGTTAGGCGCAAGTCTTATTTACCCGCGCATTATTTCGCCGTTCAATCTTCCTATATTAGGAAAATATGGGGTGCCGCACACTACATTTTCAACCAACTATCAGTTGTTTTATGAGAAGGGCTTGGTCCAGCGTACAAGTTTTATTAACGCAATTACCTATGATTTTACCGAGACAGCACAAAAAACACATAGCGTAACACCTATTAGTTTTGAGTACTCAAAAGGTGATATCAATTCCGTCGCGCAACACGAGCTTGCGTCAAAAAATCTCTATGCTTATAGTTATCTGATCGGACGGACCATATTTACGATCGGCAGCCAGTACACCTATCAATATAATGCTATTGCGCTTAATACCTATAAAAATTTCGTCTATTTCCGCGGGGCTCTGGATGTGGGGGGCAATACTTTAGCTTTATTAGCAAATCTTTTTAATACTAAAAAGGATTCACTTGGTCAGCGGACATTTGCAGGTATTCCCTTTTCACAATATGTAAAAGCTGAAACTGATTTTCGGGTTTATCATTCTTTCGGCGGAGAACGCCAGCTTATATTCCGGGCCAACCCGGGAGTAGGTGTACCTTATGGCAACAGCAATCAGTTAAAGTTTAAAGACAGCCTTTATTCAGGCGGTTTGATATTTGAAAAGAATTTTTACGCAGGAGGGGCCAATGATATGCGTGCCTGGCTGCCGCGTACATTAGGCCCAGGCAAGTTTAACAGGGCTACTTTTTACGGCCCCCCCGGCACAGCCAGCCATCCATCTGCGGGCGACTCACTGCGCACGCGTTTAAAGTACCTGGACCAATTTGGCGAGATAAAGCTCATTACAAACCTTGAATACCGCTATAAACTCGCTGATAACTTCTTCGGCTCAAAATTAAAAGGCGCGGTATTTATCGACGCCGGAAACATCTGGCTGCTGCATGCCCAACCGGGCGACCCTAATGTCTCATTCACCTTAAAGAACCTTTTGCCGTCAACTGCGATGGATATCGGCACGGGATTGAGATTTGACCTCGCTTTCTTTGTGTTCAGGCTTGACGCTGCATTTAAGTTTAAAGATCCTCAGTTCAATGGGGCAGATCAATGGGTGCTGATCCAGCATTTCAACGAGTTGTTCCACTCCGGTCCTTTTAAAAATGCCTACCAGGTTAACAATAGCGGTGATTCTTACAATTTTATGCAGCTTAATTTCGGTATCGGGATGCCGTTTTAGGTTAGTGATCAGCGATTAGTGATTAGAGGTTGGGAGGATTGCTGGAATATTATTGCTAGCTGTGAATTGTGGGAAGCATATTTTCATGACTTCTGACTAATCGCTAACCTCCAGTCTCTAATCTCCAAACTAAAGTAAACTATAAAGCCTCCTTACACTCGCTGTTCGGAGGCTTTAACCTAAACCTTATCACAAAAGGCAAGCATAGAAACCTGCCATATGAAGCAACAAATATATATAACATTTTATTAATTCGTACATAACTTTCGTGTAAAAAAGACACATTGGTGAAAATAATTTTAATAAATGTCAATTTTGGCCATTTTAAATATCCTGTTGGCTAATTGAATTTGAATTTCCCTCACAAAAAGAAAAACTTTTATCTACTATTCTATCAATAGTGAATACTATGGCTATTTCACGCTGGTTAAAGCAGGCGTAAGATTACTTTGCAGTATTTTTGAGAATAAATTTTGCAGATTTATAATAATAATCTCATATTTAGCCTCAAATTATAACCGCCAACATTGAAAAAACTAATTGCTGCAACGCTTCTCACCATTTACCTGTTTAATATTGCGGGTCATTTGGCGTTGTACCAATATTGCACGTTGTTATCGGATAAGGTTTTCAATGAGCAGGCCGGTAAGGGCCGGTATAACCGGAATGATCTTACCGAGGTTCAAATACCTGTTAATATGCCCGGAATAACCGATTGGACCAGTTTTATAAATGTTAGCGGGCAGATACAGTTTGCAAATACAAGTTACAACTATGTAAAAATGAAAGTAACCAAGCATACGCTATATCTTATGTGTGTGCCAAACTATGATGCCACCCGTTTATCTGACGAGAATATTCTGAATGCAAAAAATGTAAAAGATATTCCTGTTTCTAAGAAAGACCATATTCCATACGGTAAATCAACTTTAATAGGTACGTTTAGTCTCCCTTGTTTACAGTTTACGTTTGTTCCGCCCATTAAAATTACCGGCACAAACCTCGTACACGTTGTACAACCTTTATTTTCACACACTCCTGATGTTCCGGAGCAACCGCCCCGGCTTTCCTGCTAATTTCTTTTCTGTTTACAATTTATCATTTGTAATTGCGCGCGAGATCATTTGAGACGATCGATATGACCAGATCAGGATGTTGCTTAAGGCCTTTTTAACCGCAACATAGTCTCTACGATTAAGCCTTTAAGGTTAATCAGAAATCCGATCATCCTGTCGTGGGACTTGTTTCCCAGCAGTGTGTCCCTGGTTATGAACTTGCAATACAAACTGCCCTGAATTAGTCTTTCAGAAAGGATCTTGTTAAGCTTTAAGAAGAAATCAATTTTTCCTTTTTCCAGGTTTGGATTTATCGGAAAAATAATTGTGCCGGGATTAAACCCTTAGCGTGATTATTTGCAGCAGCCGCCTGATTTGAAGCAAGGGCTTTTAACGGCCCGGGAAAACCAAACAATTAAAAAGATCAAACAATAAATTAATATAAAAATGCCACATATAAATGTTGATGAAAACTTGCCGGGAATAAGAGCATTAATGGCTTTTAGCCCCGATACAGCCACTCCAATGGGTGAACTGGCAAACCTGTTGTTGCGCACAAGCGACACATTAAGCATGGCCGACAGGGAATTAATAGGGACCTATGTTTCTTACTTAAATGATTGCTTTTACTGTCAGCAGTCGCATGGCGCTATTGCTGTTTGCTACCTCGACGGCGATACCGAATTAGTAGAGCAAGTGAAAAAGGATTATGCGGGCGCTGACATTTCTCCAAAACTTAAGGCGCTATTGACAATTGCCGGAAGCGTGCAAAAGGGCGGAAAATTCGTAACCGAGGAACAGGTTGCAGCTGCTAAAGAACTTGGCGCAACGGATAAGGATATACACGATACCGTGCTTATTGCCGCAGCGTTCTGCATGTTCAACCGTTACGTTGACGGACTTGCATCTAACACGCCTACTGACCTGTCTTCTTATCCGTTAAGGGCGCAGCAAATAGTTGAAAGAGGATATGGCAACTATATTTTTTCAAATAAGCAGCCTGTTGCTGAAAATTCATAAATGAAATGATCAAGGACTTTTTTGTCACAATTTAAATTTTTAAACCAAAACCCAAACATGAGAAATAAATTACTTTTTATTATAGTATGGTTATTAGTAATCATAATTCCTGTCTCACTTTTTGCGCAAAGTAAAATGGTCAGCGGTGTTGTTACGACAGGTAACAACGTACCTGTCCTGGGCGCAACTATAGCAGTAAAAAACTCGTCACAGGCAGTAGTTTCAGATGCAAATGGAAAATTTACAATAAATGTTCCCGAAAATGCTGTATTGAACGTCAGTGCTATCGGCTATAAATCGCAAACAATTAATGTTTCAGGCGCTGCTAACCTGCAGATAAAGTTAGATGAAGATGTTTCAAGACTTGACGAGGTGGTGGTAACGGGTTTAGCAACAACCGTTAAGAGAAAAAACCTGGCGAACACAGTGGTCCAAATTGGTTCTAAAGAATTAAGTGGCACTGCTCCTGCAACCACATTTGATGCAGCGCTCGAAGGGAAAATCCCGGGCGCCTATATCAATGCCAATTCAGGCGCGCCGGGCGGAGGTGTTTCTGTAAAACTAAGAGGGGTGACCTCTGTGTACGGTAATACACAGCCTTTGTATGTTGTTGACGGCGTTTTTGTGGATAATTCCGCTACGTCAGGAGGGCTCAATGCGGTAACCCAGGCGGGGCCGGGCGGCGCCACTTCAAACCAGGACAACCCATCAAGCAGGATAGCGGATATAAACCCAGCAGACATCGAGAGCATTGAAGTATTAAAAGGCGCATCTGCAGCTGCAATTTACGGATCAAAAGCGGCGGGCGGTGTAATTATTATAACTACCAAAAGAGGTAAACAAGGGAAAACAAGTGTTAGTTTAACACAGGATATTGGTTTTTTAAGGCCGATAAAATTGTTGGGCGTAAGGCAATTCACGGCTGAAACCGCGGCAACCCTTCCCGGCGACCCTGCTACACTTACCCAGCAATTTAATGATGCACAAGCCAAAGGCGAGATATATGATTATGAAAAAGAAATTTATGATCACACACCTTTAACCAGGAATACCATATTGAGCCTGACAGGCGGGAATGAAAATACGAGTTTTTACTTTTCAGCCTCACAAAAAGACCAGGGTGGGCTGGTGCAAAATACAGGATATAATGCTACCAGTGTACGGCTAAACCTTGACCATAAGATTAACAACAATATTAAAATAGGCATCACCACTAACTACATAAATTCATCGGCAGACAGGGGCCTGTTTGGCAATGATAATGCAGGTGTTACAACAGGTATAGCCCTTTCATCAACACCTGATTTTGCGCAGCTGCATCCTGATGCCAATGGAAATTATCCCAACAATCCTTTTGCGGCATCTAACCCTTTGCAAACAATTGCGCTGATGCAAAATAATGAAGCAGTAAACAGGTTTATAACTGGCGCTACTCTTGATGTTATATTACAAAGAAGCAATAAAAGCACCACTAAATTTATTGGACGTGGAGGCGTTGATTTTTACAATCTTCAAACCAGTGTTTTGTTTCCAAGTGTGCTGCAATTTGAAGCAGTAAACAAAGGTGAGTCTATACAAGGGTTTACAAAAAATTTAAACACAAATTATATTTTTTCGCTGGTTAACATATTTACACCATCTGATAAATTATCGTTAACCACTTCAGCAGGTATTACACAGGAAACCGGCAGTTATAATAATCTGCTGAATGTCGCCACACAGGTTATAGCGGGGCAGTCGAACGTTGACCAGGCAGGTGCTTTAAATGCAACACAAACACGCACGAAATTTCTTAATGGCGGGATCTTTATACAGGAAGAGGCCAATATAGTTAATGCAATTACAGTGACCGCAGGCCTGCGTTTTGACCAGTCGAGCAATAACGGCGATGTTTCAAAATATTATCTTTACCCAAAGGCCGGCGTCTCCTGGAACCTTACCGACATGGGAATTGTGAAGCCTGGTCTTTTTGAAAGTGTAAAACTGCGCGCAGCTTACGGCCAGGCGAATAATACTCCGGCCTACGGCAGCAAGTTTACATCAATGGGCGTTGCCAATATCGGCGGAAACCCGGGCCTGCTGGTAAACACAGTTGAGGGGCAGGCGGATATTAAACCTGAACGGCAGGCAGAGTTTGAAACAGGTATCGACTTTAGTTTATTTAAAGGCAGGCTGGGCTTTGAATTGACTTACTACGACAAAAATATTTCTGATTTCCTTTTGTTAACAACGCCTCCCGCATCCTCAGGCTTTGCCCAAAAATGGCTTAATGCAGGTAACTTAACTAATCATGGTATAGAACTGGGCATGAATGCAAGGCCGGTAGAATCAAAAAACATAACCTGGAACACCAGTGTGAATTTTTGGCGCAACAGATCTATGGTAACAAAGCTTATTGTTCCACCCGTACAGTTAGGTTCCGTAGGCGGTGTTTTGCTAGGCACTTACCAGATAGAGCAAGGGAAGTCAGCAACACAGATTGTTGGTCTGAACGGTCATGGCGTAGGCCCGTTGGGTGACGCCGAACCAACATTCCAAATGAGTACTTATAACGAAGTTACTTTTTACAAAAATTTGAGTTTGCGCTTTTTGCTGCACTGGAAACAGGGCGGTCAGAATGTTAACGTAACGAGCATGCAAAATGTGTTTGGCAGTACCAGCGCAGATTATGATAAACCATCGCCGATACCTCATGTGCCTTATGGCGTTTATCAGTTAATGCAGATTGGCTCAAATGCACAGCAAACTGTAGAAACATCTACCTATTTACGTTTACGCGAGATAGGCCTGTATTATACATTTAGTCAGTTGGGCGTTACCTGGATGAGATCGATAAATGTTGGCGTATCGCTTAATAATTATTTAACTATAACCAAGTATAAAGGCTATGACCCTGAAGTGTCTAACTTTGGAACGGGATTTTCATCGGGTGTAGATATCGATCCGTATCCTTCATCTAAACAGGCGGCCCTTCACGTGTCAATTAATTTCTAATTTTTAAAAATGATTATTATGCAAAACAATATCAAAACATACGGCATCCTGCTTCTCGCTGTCATATCGTTATTTACAGCATGTAAAAAAGATTATGGCGATTTAAACCACGTGACAGTTGAACAGATAACAAAGAATGCCTCGCAGGCTGAACTGAATAACCTGGTTACAGGTACAGAAGCCGGCATGAGAAACTCCCTTAATTTTTATCTTGACGATGTAAGTATCATCGGGCGCGAAATGTACCGTTTCTCCGGCTCTGAACCGCGTTACGTATTAGACCTGCTTGGGGCCAACACCTCAACCCTGAGCGGAAGTAATTTTTATATAACACTTCCGTGGGCAGCGAGATATAGTGTTGTTAAAAACTGCAACATTCTCATCGAGGCGGCAAATAATTCAACATTGGTGAACAGCGCTCAAAAACACGGCTATATCGGATTTGCGCGCACTATCAAGGCATACCAGCTTTTGCTTAATCTTAACCTGACCTATACAAATGGTATACGGGTTGACGTTGCAAATCCTGATCATCTCGGCCCTTTTGTAACTTACACAAATGGATTAGCGGCAATTACTTCACTGCTTGATTCGGCAAAAACTGATTTGAACGGGGCAACCGTTTCTTTTACTTTGGCTGGCTTTGCGGGATTAAATGATGCAGCAGGATTAACCAAATTTAACAGGGCGCTCGCCGCGCGCGTAAGCGTTTACCAAAAAAACTGGCAAACAGCGCTGGATGATTTAAATGCTTCTTTTTTTGGATTGAATTTACCTTTTAACATAGGCGCATATCACGTTTTCGGAACAGGGTTAGGCGACCAGTTGAATTCCGTGTTCATTCCTCAAAATCAATCCGGTGAAGTACGGGTCGCACACCCTTCATACGCTGCAGATATAACAGCAGGTGATGACAGGATCAACAAGGCAACCCTCCGGACTTCGCCGGCATCACTTAGCGGCCTGAGCAGTGACAGGGATGCCTGGGTTTACACTTCCAGTACAGACCCGGTTGGTATTATAAGAAACGAGGAGTTGATCCTTATTTACGCCGAAGCCAATATACAATTGAATAATTTGGCCGAAGGGGTTAAAGCAATAAATGTTATCAGGACAGGCCATGGGCTGGGCAATTACAGCGGATCTGTTACCCAATCGGCTTTAATTACTGAAATGCTCTATCAGAAAAGATACTCGCTGTTTGGTGAAGGTCATCGCTGGGTTGATTTGCGGAGGTACAACCTGCTAAACACATTGCCGATTGACAGGCCGGGAGATGATGTTTGGTCATTGTTCCCATTGCCTGTAACTGAACAATAAATAACTGAACGGTGCTAACGCCATTATTTAAGTTTAAAAATAATATTAATATTAATATTATGAAACGATTGCTATCAATTACCGGGTTATTGCTGCTGTTTACGGCAGAAATACTTCGCGTATATTTTATTAGTCCATTTCCGGGAAGCCAGCATGAAAACACAATTGACCTGGCTTATTGGATAAGTAATAATATTATATGGATAAGGATACTGGCGTTAGCATTGATCATTTTCCCGTTGGTTTATTTCTTTAAAAACGGAAAGAAGTGGACAAAGGTGGCCATGTCTTTGGGCCTTATTTTATATGGGCTTGTTTTTTTCTTTTTCAACTACCGTTTTGAAGCTGATAAAATGTTTTACCAGCCTAAACACAAACTATTTGCTGCCGCCAATAACGATACTACCGACAGAGGTAGACTGGTTATGGGAGTTGTAATTAACGGACAAGCGAAAGCTTATCCTATCCAGATCATCGGGTACCACCACCAGGTAATGGACACTATTGGCAATACGGCCGTGATGATCACTTATTGCACCGTGTGCAGGACGGGACGTGCTTTTAGCCCTTTTATAAAAGGCAGCAAGCAGACCTTTACATTGGTTGGTATGGACCACTACAATGCTATGTTTAAAGACGCAGCCACAGGAAGCTGGTGGCAGCAGGCTACGGGCAAGGTAGTGGCAGGGCCCTTAAAAGGGGCTGCTTTGACAGAATTGCCGTCAAAACAGTTAACCTTAGCTGCATGGCTCAGGGAATATCCAAATTCGTATATAATGCAGCCGGACGCTTCCTTCAAAAGGAGTTACGGCAGCCTTGCAAACTATGACAAGGGAACGCTTAACAGCAGCCTGGAGAAAAGAGATTTATCTTCATGGCAACGCAAATCATGGGTGATCGGCGTTGTGCATATGGAGGCTGCAAAGGCGTACGACTGGAATCAATTGGTAAAGGCGAAAGTGATCAATGATGCAATTGAAGACATGCCGGTACTCGTGACATTGGAAAATGATACGGTATCCTTTCATGTTTACAACAGGCTCGTAAATGGCACCACATTGGATTTTGAAAGAGGGGACAATGATCTGTTCATCGACAGAAATACACATTCCACCTGGAACATGGATGGCATTTGTATAAGCGGCGCGATGAAAGGAGAGAAACTAAACTCGGTACAATCATATCAGGAGTTTTGGCATTCTTGGAGTACATTTCATCCAAACACAAAGAAATATGATAATTTAAGGGTCTCAGAACCAAGTGCGCGTGTTCAGGAACAAGCGATAGCATGGAAAAACTTGAATATTTAAATAGTTTATCATTTTCTTTACTCATGTATATTAAATAAAAAATTTATTTATGATCATCTCAAAAAAAATCGCCACAGCCGGCGTAATATTGACCTGTTCTTTGAACGCAATTGGTCAAAAGTTTACAGCCAGTTATACGCCCGGTGCGTCTGCCGGGAATTTCTCGGGAAAAGTATTTCTGTATCTTTCCAAAGAGTTGAAAAATCCCAAAGATGCTATGGTTGGTGTTGAAAAATTCCCGTGTTTTTCCATTACAGTAACAAATGTACATGCGAATGAAAAGGTGGTGTTTGATGATGCAGCAATATTTTATCCTGTAGTTCTCTCGGACATTGAACGTGGCGACTATTACGCACAAGTTGTATGGGACAGGAATGAAGGCGGCCGAACGATAGGAAATAGCCCTGGTAATATGTACAATGCGGCGGTGCCTGTGAAGATCACCAAAAACACGAAACAGTCATTTGATATAGTATGTAAGGAGGTGGCTAAAGAGCGGCCTTTTGTTGAATCGCAGTACATAAAAGAATTAAAAGCGCCATCGGCATTGCTAACAGGTTTTTATAAACGGCCAACGACGATAAATGCGGCAGTATTGCTGCCAAAGGAATACTTTGATCAGCCTTCAAGAAAATTTCCGGTGCTGTATTGGGTTTCCGGATATGGTGGCGATTATCATGCTTATTCAGGACGGGACATTAAAAGTGCACCAATAGATACCACTCCCTGCATCAGGGTTTATCTTGATGGCAATTGCCCCGGCGGACATTCTGTTTATGCCAATAGCGACAACAATGGTCCCTGGGGCGACGCGCTCACGCAGGAGCTTATCCCTCTGGTAGAAAAAACATACAGGACCAACGCGGGCCGATTGCTGACCGGGCACAGCAGCGGCGGATGGACCGTGCTTTGGCTGCAAACGCATTACCCGAAGGTATTTACCGCCTGCTGGTCAAGTTCGCCAGACCCGGTTGACTTCAGGAGCTTTCAGACAGTTGATCTCTACAAGGACAAAAATATTTTCTACGGAAAAGATAGCTCGTTACGAATGGGAGGGACCGTTGCCGGCCGGTACCCATGGATATCTATGAAAGGCATGTATAATATGGAACACGTGATATTACGCGGTGAGCAGATGCACTCATTCAATTTTGTCTTCAGCACAAAGAACAGTGATGGCAGCCCACGCAGTCTGTGTAATGAGCAGACCGGGGACATTGACCCGGGAACCGTTGAACACTGGAAAAATTACGACATATCTCTTTATGTAAGGACTAATTGGCAGCAACTTAAGCCCGACTTACAGGGAAAGATACGGGTATCGGTTGGCAATGAGGACAACTTTCTGCTGAATTACGCCGTTCATTTGTTGGATGATGAAGCAAAGAAAATAGATGCAGGGTTTACTTTTGGGTACTACCCTGGCGATCATTTTACTGTATCAACACCTGAATACAGGACAACCGGTCTACAGTTTTTACAGCAAAAGTATAACGAGTTAGGAATCAAGAATTAAGAGGGGCCAAACTTGTTGCAGAACAATTATTTTTTTAATTTTTAAAGATTTTTAATAAAAACAACATTAACAATTTTTTATGCCACATATACCATTAGAAAGCCATTTGCCCGGTATCACCGGGTTATTGGAATATCGTAAAGATACCGGGGCTCCGATTCGTGATTTAACTCAAATATTAATGCGCGGGCCGTCAACACTTACCGAAGCTGAGCGCGAATTGCTGGCCACCGTGGTGTCGCACGGCAATGAATGCAGGTTTTGTACTACCGCGCATGCGGCCACGGTTGATATGCTACTGGGTGAGAGTGAAACATCGGAAAAAGTGAGGACAGACATTTCGACGGCGCCGGTAAGCGACAAGATGAAAGCCTTATTAACCATATCAGCCCTTACCGGCCAGAGCGGTAAACTGGTGACATCAGGACATATTGACGCAGCTAAAGCAGCCGGCGCTACGGATATTGAAATTCACGATGCCGTATTGATTGCCGCCTTGTTTAGTTTGTATAACCGGTATGTAGACGGTATGGCAACTGCTATGCCTGATGACGATGGTTATTTCACAGCACTGGCCGACAGGCTGGTAAACCATGGCTATTCGCGTTTACCGCAGGGTTATGATCATTTAAAAAAATAAACCTAATCTTCACTTTTGCATAAAAATGAAAACACTAACTATCGACGCACCGGAAAAAACGCTTATAAAATCGTCAACCCTGGTTTCACTGTTTGTCATTTGTTTCCTCGCGACAGCTTTCGGCGGTGCAATTTCAACGCTCATGTCGGTTTATCTGCCTGTTGTGGTTAAGGACCTAAAGGTGACCAACGATCCGGTTGAGCTCAACTTTATCAGCGGGTATATCAATTCGCTTTTTATTTTCGGATGGGCTATCGGTGGGTTTTTATGGGGATTGATCAGCGATAAAATAGGCAGAAAGCCTGCCCTTTTACTCGCAATTGGCAGCTATGGAATTTTCACAATTTTAACAGGATTAATGCCAAGTTGGGTCGGCATTATCGCCTGCCGTTTCATGAGCGGTTTTGGCGTTGGAGGCGTTTTGGTGGTATCAGTGACTATGCTAAGCGAAATATGGCCCGAAAAAAGTAGGGCTGTCTTCATCGGGATAATCTCCATTGGTTTTCCTATCGGGATATTTTCGGCCGGCCTGATTAATAATTTGGTTGCTTCGTGGCGCCAGGGTTTTTTTATCGGGATAATACCTTTGATCCTCGCAGTAGCAGGTTACTGGCTGTTAATTGAATCTGAGCTATGGCTGCAGCACCGTTCAAAGAAGGCGGATATCCTTGACTCATCAAACCAGCTGTTTTCTGTTTCAAACCGCAAAGCACTGATAACAGGTTCAGTGATATTTGGAACAATGCTGGTTGGACTTTGGGCGATTTTTTCGTGGATGCCTACCTGGATCCAAAGCTTAATGACCACAGATGCGCGCGAAGAGCGTGGCCTAAGCATGATGTTTTTGGGCATGGGCGGTTTAACGGGCGGTTTTCTTTCGGGCTGGCTGGTAAACCTTATGGGGCTCAGGAAATCGCTCATCACTTGTTTTGCCGTTTGCGCAGTGGCGTCTTTCGTGCTTTTTAAAACCAATAGCTCGTTTTCATCCATTATTTATGTAGAAATTGCTGTACTTGCACTGTTTTTTGGGGGAAGCCAGGGGATCTTATCTATCTATATTCCATTACTGTTCCCTACAGGCGTACGCGCATCCGCCACCGGTGTTTGTTTTAATATTGGCCGGATATTTACTGCCGCGGTTGTTTTCTTCGTTGGGGCATTGGTGACGGCCCTGGGCGGATACAGCAATTCGTTACTTGTTTTTTCATCCGTGTTTTTAATAGGGTTATGCGCGGTGGTATTTATTAAAGACATACAACCGGTTGACCCAGCAAATAATTTATAATATAAGAAATTATGGCACACATAGAATTAAATAACGACCTGCCGGGGATACGGGGCCTGATGGCTTACCGGCCTGACCTGGCAGAACCTTTAAACGCCCTGGCTGAAGTATTATTAAGGGACGATAATAATACCCTGAGCCGCGGCGAACGGGAACTGATAGGAACATATGTTTCCTACTTAAACGACTGTTTCTTTTGCCAGAATGTGCATGGCGCTATGGCAGGGCACTATCTTGAATGTAATGTTCAGCAGATTGATAATATTAAGCAGGACTTTAAATCAACTGAACTATCGGGTAAAATGAAAGCATTGCTTAGCATAGCCGAAAGCGTTCAGCAAGGCGGTAAGCAGGTGAGCGCTGAACAAATAGAGGAGGCCAGGCAAAATGGTGCCACAGATACTGAAATACATGACACCGTTTTAATAGCAGCTGCATTCTGTATGTTCAACCGTTATGTGGATGGCCTTGGCACCTGGGCGCCGCAAGACAGACAATTTTACATTAACCGTGCGCCGCAACGCGCATTAGAAGGATATCAATCGAGTGTGTATAAATGAGTGGTGAGTGGTGAATAGTGAGTGGTAATGAGATTGATTATTCATCATTTATTATTAGCAATTGACCTTTAAATATTAATCACTGACCACTCACCGTTCACCACTGACTATAATAAACTAATAAATCAACCAACAAAATGCCACATATTAATTTACCACAGGAATTCCCGGGGATCCGGAGTTTGTTTATGTATAGGCCCGAGACTGCGGCTCCGTTAAATGCACTTGTGCAAACTATGCTGCACAACCCGCATCCAACTTTGAGCGCTGGGGAGCGTGAACTTATTGCCACCTATGTATCACGGTTAAATACCTGTAAATATTGCTGCAACATCCATGGCGCTATAGCGCAGCACCACCTGGGAAACAATGCTGAAATTGTACAACAGGTCTTGGCTGATCCTGAAACAGCGCCGATCAGCGATAAAATGAAAGCTTTGTTGAAGATAGCGGCCAAAGTACAATCAGGAGGTAAGAATGTAACAGCCGATGATGTAGCATTTGCCCGCGAAGAAGGCGCCACTGATATAGAAATTCATGACGCTGTTTTGATTGCCGCCGCTTTTTGCATGTATAACCGCTATGTTGACGGCCTTGCTACCTGGCAGCCCGATGATGAGAACATATACGACCAAATGGGCGAACAGCGTGCACGTGAAGGATACCTTACGCCGCCTCAGAAAATTATCCACAACAATATTACAGACAAAGGATAATTTAATAGCGATTAATCTGTTAATCAAGGTGTAATTTCTTAAATTTGCACATCCAAACTTTATAACAACCTCTTTAAATGGCACACATAAAATTAACAAACGAAGAATTACCTGGCATTGTCGGCCTGTTAAACTACCGGCCCGAAACTGCCAGACCATTGCTTGACCTTGCCGAAACTTTGCTGCGCGGCCCCTCAAGCCTTACCAGCGCTGAAAGAGAGATCATAGCGGCGTCTGTATCTCATTGGAACGATTGTCATTTTTGCCACACCTCGCACGCTGCTGCCGCTGCAGCCCATTTAAAAAGCGGTGTTGAGTTAATTGACGATATAAAAGCCGGCCTGCCGAAAACAGTTGTCTCCGATAAATTAAGAACACTGCTGCATATTGCCCATCACGTACAACGCGGCGGTAAAAACGTGACTGAAGAAGATATCGAGACCGCACGCATACATGGCGCAACTGACAGCGAAATACATGATACCGTATTAATTGCCGCTGCCTTTTGCATGTACAACCGTTACGTTGACGGCCTTGGTACCTGGGCGCCTGAAGCTAATGAGGCTTATACAGAAATGGGCGAGCGAATGGCCCACGTAGGGTATGGGAAGTCGTGATTAAATAAAAATGTCATTTCGCACGAGGAACGAGTGAGAAAACTTAAAAGCTATGCCATGCGGACTATGCAAGCTCGTTAAGGTTTTTCTCCGCCTTGGGGCGGATCGAAAGGACATGGCGGTGATGAACCAAAAAGATGAAGAAACTAATTGCCATAGCGTTACTCCTTATTCACCTGTTTAATATAGGGGGGCAATTGGCGTTTCATCAGTATTTGGTTTATCAGTCTGACAAATTGTTTAACGAAGAAATTAATAAGAATCATTACAATACTGAAGATCTTACAGAAGTAGTAATACCGGTGAATATGCCCGGCATACGCGATTGGAGCGGCTACGAAAGGTTAAACGGGCAGGTAAAATTTGCAAACTCCAGCTACAACTACGTGCGAATGAAGCTTACTCACAACGGTATCCATCTGATGTGCGTTCCAAATTATGAAACTACCCATTTGTTTGATCAGAACATTATTTATGCCGGGCAAATAAAGGATATTCCCGTGCCTAAAAAAGACCACGTGCCTTTCGGCAAAATGAATTTAACCACCTATAACGTTCAAAGTATAAATTTCAAGTTTGCAACACCTTTGTTAACTCTTAAAAAAACAATTTGCTGCAATAACTCCATTGTTCCCTGGCGCTTTATTACCGGCCCGGGGCAACCGCCTGATGTGGATTCCTTCCTTTCTTAAATCAAATTCTTTCTGGCAATAAGTTGCTACCGCGCATTAGCGCACGTTTCTGTGCTATTTATCCTTCTTGTCGGGCTAAATTAACCGGGTTGTAATTGCGGCCGGTTTAATTGTGCCGTGACATCAGGTTTATTTATCAGGGACGTGAAAGAAAATGCGATTTGAAAGCTGTTACGGAAATATCCTATGTGAGAAGTTACTATACATCTAACATGGAAAAAATACACAATTAAATAATCAGCACGCATACGGCAATTGTTAAAATCTGTAGATGGTTAATACACGGTTGCTGAAAAATAATTTACGATGAAAAACCAAAAAATTCCAGGGGTAATTTTATTGCTGGCATTTACAATAGTTACCTCCTGTTATCAGTCATCTCATAAAGATATGGTTGAGACGCTTGAGCAGCTCAATAAAAGAAACCATAATATTGAAAACCCATTTTGCCCGGAAGCAAAATTGGCCCACGTGGATTCCCTGCTAAAAATGCCCGAAAATCAATATCATAATAATTTTCTGCTGGCTTCAAAAGCAGCACTCGCGCTCAAGGCCGGCAAAGAAGAGGAGTCTGTTAAGGCTTATGAAAAACTAATCAGTCAAATGGACTTTATGTCTATAGAAGGAATGATGCCCCAATTGGGGATAGCCTATATGCGGCTGGGCGAGCGCAGTAATTGCATGCTCAACCACAATGGCTCGTCCTGTATCTTCCCCATAAAGGATGGGGGAGTACACGTTATAAAAACGGGCTCAACCAAGGCCATCGGGGTATATGAAGCGCTATTGAAAGATAAACCTGATGACCTGGAATCAAGGTGGCTGCTTAATATCGCGTTCATGACGTTGGGCGGATATCCTCAAAGTGTGCCTAAAGAATTTTTGGTGCCCCACCTTGATGCAGATACCGCCTATAAAGTTAAGCCATTTACTGACGTAGCCGCCGATTTGGGTTTGGACATCAATGGCAGGGCAGGAGGGGTGATTGTTGATGATTTTAACAATGATGGGTACCTTGACATTGTAACCTCCGGATGGAACCTTGACGACCCGATGCATTATTTTCAGAACAATAAGGACGGAACGTTCACCGACCTTACTGAACGAAGCGGGTTAAAAGGCATAACAGGCGGCTTGAACATCCAGCAAATGGATTATAATAACGATGGCAATACCGACATATTCGTTTTACGGGGCGCCTGGAATACACAAGGCTTTGGAAACCAGCCGAGCTCGTTGTTACGAAATAATGGCGACGGCACCTTCACTGATGTTACGGAGGAGAGCGGATTGTTCTTTTTTCATCCTACACAAGCTGCAGTTTGGGCCGACTTTAATAACGACGGCTGGCTGGATGTGTTTATCGGCGCGGAGGATTCAGGGGATTTTGATAAAGGCGGGCCGCATCCCTGCGCCTTGTATATTAATAACCATGACGGCACTTTTACCGATGTAGCTAAAAAGGCCCATATTGATTTTAAAGATTTTGTTAAGGGGGTGACATCGGCAGATTATGATAATGACGGCCGTCCCGATATATTTATATCTACCTTAAATGGAAAAAAGTATTTGTTAAAAAACACAACCAAAAGCGGCGATGCTGTATCTTTTGAAGATGTGTCAACAAAGTCAGGGATCAATAAAAATACTGAGGGTACATTTACCACCTGGTTCTATGACTATAACAATGATGGCTGGCCTGATATAATGGTTGCTGATTACCAGCTTAACCGGAGTTTAGGCTATTATGCTGCCGCCGAGGCTTTGGGCAAGCCAATTCCCAATGCCGGAAATGTGTTTTTGTACAGAAACAACCATGACGGCACCTTTACCGATGTTACCAAAGAAGTCGGCCTGGACAAGGTGGTTTACAGCATGGGGGCCAACTTTGGCGATATCGACAATGACGGTTACCCGGATATGTACTTCGGTACAGGCAACCCTGATTTCAGGTCGCTGATACCTAATAAGCTGTTTAAAAATATTGATGGAAAAAGGTTTGCCGATGTCACTACCTCATCGCGGACAGGCAACCTGCAAAAAGGCCACGGCGTGGCATTTGCCGATTTTAGAAATACCGGCATCCAGGACATTTTCATTGAAATGGGGGGCGCCTATAAAGGCGACTCTTACACAAGCTCGCTGTATATGAACCCAGGCCAGAATAATAATAACTGGATCAGCTTAAAGCTGGAAGGGACAAAAGCAAACAAAGCAGGTATAGGCAGCCACATCAAAGTTTCATTTACTGAAAATGGCGCCAAACGCAGCGTTTATAAAGACGTTAATTCAGGCGGCAGTTTTGGCTCGTCGCCGTTGCGGCAGGAGATTGGGATAGGGCAGGCCAAATTAATTGATGATATTGAAATCAAATGGGCAGGCAGCCAAACTGTTCAGCATTTTAAAAATATTGCACCCAACCAGTTTTTACATTTAACAGAAGGGCAAAGCAATGCTGAGGTAATTCATTTAAAGAAACTAACTTTTAAAAGAAAATTAAACAAGGCAATGTGTATGCCCATGGTTAGTAGTTTAGGTATAGGTAGGTGACAAAAAAATGTAGTTTTTAACAGCCGGTTTATTTAAAATAATGCCTGCAGGCATTATTTGGCTCCAAAGTGCGGATATTTAATAAGCGGCATTAAATTTGTGGTTTTACATTTGTAAAATATTAATTACCTTTACGTTATATAAAACAAGTAAACTTTAAAACATGAAAAAGATTTTGTTAATATGCTGTTTGTTTATTGGATTAACAACAGTGGTCCGCGCCCAAAGCAATCACCCGGCTTCAACCGATCCTGCACAGAAAGCTAAAGCATTACAGAAACAACTGAAGCTTACAGACGATCAAACTGTTAAAGTAACAGCTATTTACGAAGAATCCTCTCAAAAATTTGATAAAATAAAAACCAAAGAGCATGGTGATACCAATAAA
>Ga0206898_10157_pt1 | contig 19928 bp, 15 predicted proteins | sample Alteio_BWOrgHeat_50_FD_153237 | JGI IMG/M metagenome (GOLD analysis project Ga0206898, IMG submission 153237) | Enriched cells from forest soil in Barre Woods Harvard Forest LTER site, Petersham, Massachusetts, United States -... | ecosystem: Environmental > Terrestrial > Soil > Temperate forest >...
TTTCTGCTGCGCGTGCCATCCTACCTTTATGCCATAAAATAAAAACTAACTTTTATGGATAGGTATGTATTTACAAAGATGAGGTCGCCGGTGGGTGAGATCAAACTGGTTGCCAGCGAAAAGGGCTTGAGCGCCATTGTTTGGGAGTTTGAGGATTTTTCAAGGGTACACCTTGAAAATGTGATCGAAGATAGGGACAATGCCATATTGCTGGAGACTGAAAAACAGTTGTCGGCCTATTTTAAAGGAGAACGCAACTATTTCAAATTGCCGCTCGATTTGAAAGGTACGGCTTTTCAGAAAAGCGTGTGGGAGGCGCTGCTGAGCATCCCCTTCGGCCAGACACGCACCTACGGACAAATAGCCCGGCAGATCGGCAAGCCAAAAGCGGTACGGGCCGTGGGCGCGGCAGCCGGCAAAAACCCTGTAGCCATTATTGCACCTTGTCACCGGGTCATCGGCGCGTCAGGAAAACTCACCGGGTTTGCCGGCGGCTTGCATAATAAAGCAATACTCCTTAATCTTGAAAATAATCCCAACACATTAAAACTACCGCTATGAACCATTTAACCACCGTTTTTAGGGGCTTGCATGAAAATAAAACCCCATTGATCTTGCCAAATGCCTGGGATGCCGGCAGTGCCCGTTTGTTTGAGAGCCTCGGCGCACCGGCGATAGCCACCACAAGCGCAGGTGTAGCCTGGGCGTTGGGTTACTCGGACGGCGATAAGCTTCCGCCTGAAAAACTGGCAGCACTTGCAGCTAATATTGTTCGTGTGATAAAGGTGCCGTTGTCTGTTGATGTAGAAGGCGGTTATAGCCATGACCCCTCAAAAGCTGCTGAAAATGTTAAGCTGGTGTTGGATGCAGGGGTTGCAGGCATCAATATTGAGGATTCAACAAATCCATTCGACCTGCTGTTGCGAAAGATAGAAAAGATTCGCGCCCTGAGTTTGGGCCTTGCGATTGATCTGTTTATAAACGTTCGTACGGATGTTTATCTGCAAGCATTAGTGCCAGCCGATCAGCAGGTAGAAGAAACTATCAGGCGGGGAAAGGCGGTAAAAGAAGCTGGTGCTGATGGGCTTTTTATCCCCGCACTTGCAGATGTCAATGCAATCAAAACCATCGTACCTGAATTAGATATGCCGGTTAACCTGATGGCATGGCCTGGTCTTCCGGCTGCCGCTGAATTGGGTAAACTGGGGGTTAAACGCCTGAGCGCCGGGTCGGGTATTCCGCAGATCATCTGGAATAACGCAGCGACTCTTGCTGAAAATTTTCTAAAAACCGGGGATTCCGCACCGCTGATGACAGGTTATATGGATCATTCCCGTTTACAGGGCTTGTTCAGCTAATGGATACCAGCAAATTCAATGATGAGGTTTACGAGGTGGTAAATCTTATCCCCGAAGGACGGGTTACTGCTTACGGGGCGATAGCCAAAGCCCTGGGTTACGGTACGGCGAGAATGGTGGGCCATGCGATGAGCGTGATGGATCACCACCAAAAAACAACGCCTGCGCACCGGGTAGTGAATAGCAGTGGCCATATTTCAGCACCGGATAGCGGCGGTGGTCGCTGGCGTGCAGAAATGCTGGAAAAAGAGGGCATTGAAGTGAAAAACGGGAAAGTGGTCAAATTTCGGGAGCTTTTCTGGGACCCATCAACAGAAATTATATAATGGAGATCGCCCTCAATTATTCGATCAACCCGGAAGAGTTGTTGTGGTTCCTGTCAAGGGGCTATGATGAAACTATTTATAAAGTTGAAGGCAAAAGTATTTATCGGGCTTTCAGGATAGGTCATGAAAAAGTACTGGTAAAGATCACACCATATGCCTGGTCTGTACATATAGATTGGCTGGTAGGTACGACAAATGCTGATATGGCCGCTTGCGTGAAAAATTTCGTTACGGAGTGGTTTGATTTGGATAAGGATATTTCGGCATTTTATCATTTATTGAATATTGATCCGGTATTTGATTATATGGTAGAGGCTTTTAACGGCCTGAAACTGGTGGGTATGCCCGATCTGTTTGAAGCCCTATGCTGGGCGATCATCGGTCAGCAGATCAATCTTTCGTTTGCCTATAAGTTGAAACGCCGGTTGGTTGAAAAGTATGGAGATTTTATAGACTATGAAGATAACCGGTATTACCTGTTCCCTTCACCGGAAGGGCTTATGGCTGCTGACCCGGATGCTTTGCGGGAGATGCAGTTTTCTGGCAGTAAGGCCAGGTATTTGATCAATATCGCTTCAGCATTTGCAACGGGACAAATCAAAAAAGAAATGCTGATTGCCTTGCCGGCTGATGAACGGATAAAACTTCTGACCGGTTTAAAGGGTATCGGTGTTTGGACAGCAAATTATGCCCTGATGAAGTCTTTGCGTGATCCGGCCGCCATACCTTATGGTGATGCCGGGCTGATCAATGCGCTTTTGGGGCATGGGGTTATTCCCGATAAAAAAGAGCTGCAGGGTATGCATGCGCTATTTGAGAGGTTCAAAGGCTGGGAAGCTTACCTTGTTTTTTATTTATGGCGGAGCCTTGCCGCAAAGCCGGTGGAGTGATGACTACAAAGCCTCCGGAAGTCCAGCAATTTAACCTGCTGCCCTATAGGTGGAAGGGTCGTTTTCATAAATTTTCTGAAAGGCGCGAATAAAGCTGCCCTTGCTTTCGTAACCCGCAAAGTGTGCGATCTGGTCAACTGAAAAATTGCTTGACCTTAATTGCTGGGCAGCCTGCCGCATCCGGAGTTCCCGTAATACGAGCATCGGTGATTTGTTAAATAGTTCGCTAAAGCGCGACATAAAAGCAGAGCGGCTCATGCACGCGGTTTCCGCAAGCGAAGCTACCGTATGTGTGGCACCGGGCTCTGCAACCATTTCGGAAAAGGCCCGGGCGATGCGGGGATCGCTGAGAATAGCAAACCTTTCTGTCCACACCTCCAGCGAACTTAAAGAACGGCGCAGGATGGAAACGATCACCTGTTTTAACAGCGCGGAGCTCATGGCTTTCGAGCCGATCTCCTGGGAAATCAATTCCGACATGGCTGCCTGTAATTTTGCATCAATATGGTCGGCGATATCAAATTGCTCGATAATAGGCCCCGGCAAATTGGCAAAAAGGTCGGTGGATGAACCATAAGATGCATTGAAAAAGCCGCAGATCAAAATAACCTCTGCCTCCTTTTCACCGGCTGTAAAACGCCTGATACCATCGTGCATTTCGGTTTGCTTGCTGCCATCGATAACCTTTAACGCGCCTGAACGCTCTGCTTCGTCCGCCACTTCGATCCTGAAAGGACAGTTCCTTGGAACGATGATGAGCGTGTGCGGCTTCAGCTCAACGGGAGCCTTATTGCCCACATAGATCTTGCCATGACCAAACAAATTATAATGCAAGCCCGGCGCGTGCGCGCCGCCCAGCTCCAGCCGGTATCCCCTGCTGACAGAACATTGCGAAAGGCCGACAAAGTTTACTTCCAGGGTACTGATCAGCCTTTCCAGGTCGGAAGTTGATACCCGGCGAAGTGGATCGGAACTATCTATTTTCATTTATGTTGAACAAATCTATCTGTAAAAGTAATGTTAATTCGCTATCCACCATATCTTCAAAACACACACAGCAGGACAAAAACGATCGAAACAGCCACGAACTCGAGTGACAACAGGTAGTTAAAACTTATCCCTGCCCGATCAAGCTTGCCGCTTGACTGAACTCCGTGTTTGAGTGTCACACTCAAAACATCACCCCCCTCCCTGGTCTAAGATTAGCGCAGCGTATCTTCGTCCCCGAATACCCTGGTCGAAGATTAGCGTAGCGTATCTTTGTCCTAAATATACAAACAGTCTGCTTGCGAAGCCAAAGGGATTATTATTCGGCGTGTATTGTAAAAAGGAAAGTGATCTGTTCTGCCGATTGCCCTATGGCGCTACATACAGCGCAGGGTCCGTTCGGAGACCCTGCTGGAACAAAAGAAAAATTTATACCAATTTTTGATTTATGGCTTTTGCTACAGCTTCGCTTTTGGAGTGGACGTGGAGCTTTTCGTAGATGTGCCGTACATGAGTACTCACGGTGTCAATTGATATGAAACAGGTCGTGGCAATAGCTTTGTACGATTTACCCTTAACCAATAACGCCAGGATTTCCTTTTCGCGTCCTGACAGGTCTATGAACTCCACTTTTTTAACCGTTTGCTGCCGGAACATCTGTAAAACTTTTACGGCGACAGATGCTGTCATAGGGGCGCCGCCGAGATAGGTTTCGCGGATCGCTTCGATCATTTTCAACGGAGGTGTTTTTTTAAGCATATATCTCGAAGCACCAGCACAAATAGCAGCAAATATCTTATCATTATCATCGAACACCGTCTGTATCAGGATATGCACGTGCGGAAATTTTTCTTTGATCAGATGCACAGCTTCAATACCCGATATGCCCGGCATATTAATATCCATCATCACAACGTCCGGGTCAGCTATTTGCATATGGCGCAGAAGTTTATTGGCGTCTGGAAACGCGCCGCTGCAAGCCATACCTTCCGCATTGTTGACCAACAATTGCAGACTTTCGCGCAGGAGCTTGTTATCTTCAAATATGGCTACTTTAATTTCCAAAATTATATGGTTATATCTGGTCAATAAAGGGATTTATTTTTTATCAGTAATTCATTATCACTTTAGGCGATCTTAAATTTAAGCTTTACAATTGTTCCTTCTTGTGGCAACGATTGTATCTTAAAATCAGCACAAAGCTCTGCAGCGCGTTTTTTTAATGTGCCCATGCCGTTGCCGCCGGATATTTCTGCTACGTTGAAACCTTTACCATTATCGTTTATTGTCATCTCTACCTGTCGATCCTTTTGGACAATATTGACGCACACTTTTTTAGCGACTGAATATTTTGCTGCGTTATTGATAGCTTCCTTAAAAAAGAGATAGAAGTTTTTACGTTGCTCCATCGTAATTCTTAAACCGGAAAGCGATTCATCGCTTTTAAGACTCAGTTCAATATTTTTTGCATCCAGTATTTCCGAAGCAAACTGGTTCATCCGCTGCAGTACATTTTCAAAACGGTCATTTTTAGGATTAACAGCCCATACAATATCGCTCATGTTTTCCTGTATGTTGATTATGCTTTCTTCAATAGAGGAGAGCAGAGACAATGCTTCCGGCGACCTTGCCTTAGCCAGTTCACTCAATATACCGATGCTGCTTAATGCAGAGCCAATATCATCATGAAGATCATCGGCAATATTGTTACGCATCTTTTGTAATTGTGTCAGCCTTTTATCTCTTAACAATATTCCAGCTATCGCCAATAGGGCAGTTAAACCTGTCAGTAAGAAATATAGGATAATCTGGTTTTGCAATTTTGTTTTAGCCGCTTCCATCTCTTTTTTCTGTTCCTGTTCCTTATAATTAATATTTTGAACTGCCGTCATTTTCTCCCTGCTAAATAAACTATCCCGTACGCTGATTGCCAGCCTTAAATATTTCAGTGTACTGTCTGACCTGTTTTGTAATTCATAGATATCTGAAAGAAGATTTGCTGCTTTTAGCAAGCTAACCGGGTAAGACCTTCCTATTTTTGCGGTTAATACTTTTTTAGCATACCATGCAGCAGAATCAAGCTTGCCTGTAGTTTTGTAAACAGCAGCGATGCCGTTGTAGCAATCTATAACATTTGTTTCCAAATGAATATTTTTAGAAACCGGAAGTCCCCTGCGATAATAGTACATAGCCGAATCATAATTAGCCTTTCCTGCAAAGGCATTTCCCAACGCCGTTGAGATTAAACTTCTCTGCCTTAGCACATCATAGTCTTCTTTGTGCCATCCTTGGTTGCCCTTAATTTTTCCATAGGCTTTTTTTGCATAAAACATCGCGGAATCATGCATATTCATACCGTCATATATTTTGGATAAATTCGCCCATAAACCCAACATTTCGTCAGGAAATCGCTTTTCCCCTATTTTTATCACTTCACGCCAGTAGCTTAAACTGGTATTATAGTCTCCCTGGCTATAATAATAATCAGATAGCATACCATTAGCGTAACCCGTCGTTTCGGGCGTACTCAATTTTTTGGAAAGGGAAAGTGCCTTAAAAGCATTAGCAAGTTCTTGCGGGTAATCTCCTTTAAAATATAAAGCTGCGTGTATTCCAATTTCTGACCAAAATATCCCTTTGTCGTAACGCAGTTTTTCTGCCAGTGTTAAAGCCCTTTGTGCATACACTAAACATGAATCAGGACTCGCCAACTGGTAAGATGCACTTAAATCGATAAGCGTTTTTACTTTATTGGAATCTGCCTTTTGTGCGGATAGTTTTTTCTTTAATGAATCGATATTAGTGTTTTGTGAATACGCTCCAAATGAAAACATAAGGAGAATTGCCGGCAGACCTATATATCGCACTGAGGTTTTTTCTCGTGTACAATTGAGGTTGCATACCATTTGCCAACAAGGTGGTCCAGCAGGTCATCGTGAAATTGCAGTTTTGTGCTGTCTGGGTTATTTTGACCAAATGCATGAACCGCGATAATTAGCGAAACGAATAAAATGTAAATCTGTCTCATAATTCAGTGATTTAAGTTAACAATAAGGATTTTAAACCATTGGGCAAACGATACTCAACGGCACCATTTGAATGTTTTGAAGTTTCAACCGTCAGCAAGTAAATAAATGTCAAAATCCATTCCGCGTAGAAATAGCCTGGATCAGGGGGACTAAAAAGGCGGGGGGACTTCTCAATGGATGACTCCAGTTAACCATGGGAATCTTTTCAATCATAACGTTAGCTGATTAATTAGCTAAAGTTACCTGCTCTTAAGGCGGGGGACAATCACCTGTTCAGGTGATTTTAAACAGCAGTTTTAAGATGTGCCTCTTCCAATAGTGATTGTATTTTAAAATCGGCTCAAAGTTCTGCAGCGCGTTTCTTCAATGTGTCCATGCCGTCGCCGCCGGATACTTTTGCTACGTCGAAACCTTTACCACCTCCACCCGGCCCAGCGTGCCGCTTGACTGAACTACGTGTTTGAGTGTCGCACTCAAAACACTACTCCAACAAAAAAGCCGCTCTACTTTCGTAAAGCGGCTTTTAGCAGCGCATATGGTAATCGAATCCGCAATCCGAAACCCGTCATTCCGTCTTCAAACTTTCTTCGATAGCTGTGCTCCTACGCTGAAGCTTCGGCGCAAGCGTAAGCTCATTCTGAGCGTAAGCTATTTATCGGGTTCGCCAGCGCGGCTTTTATGGCCTGGAAGCTTACAGTCATTAATGTGATGACTATAGCGCCAATAGCTGTAACAATAAATAGCCACCATGCCACATCGGTGTGATATTGATAGCTAAGGAGCCAGTTTTGCATAAAGTAATAGGCTACGGGCGAAGCAATAATTATTGATACAAACACCAGTATGGCAAAGTCTTTCGATAGCAATTGCCACAGGGTGAATACCGAAGCGCCAAGCACCTTGCGGATCCCTATTTCTTTAATGCGTTGTTCGGCCATAAATGATGCCATGCCAAACAGCCCCAGGCAGGTGATCAATATAGCCAGCCCGGCGAAAGCGGTAGCCAGTTTGCCTATGCGTTCTTCATCACTGAACTTTTTTTCGTATTCGTCATCAACGAAGTGGTACTCAAATGGCTGTTCCGGGTTTTCGGTTTTTAATACAGCAGCGATGTTGCTGATAGCTTTGGCGGTACTCATTTGAGGGTTGATCCTCATCAGTAAGCTGGCCCCGGGCCGTGTCGCCAAAAAATAAACCACCGGTCGCACCTGTTCATAAGGCGAACCGTTAATAGCGTCTTTAGTTACGCCTATTATCTTAAACTGTTTACCATAAAAGGTGATGTGGTTTTCTAAAGGGTTTTTCATGGTCATAAAATCAGCCGCTGCCTGGTTGATAATCACCGCTGCGGAATCTGAAAGGAATGACCGTGAGAAATCGCGGCCGGCGCTGAACTCCCAGCCAATGGTTTTGCCATAGTCATAGGTAATGTTGTCCTGGCCAATGTCCGCAGTCACATTAGGATCTTTTCCAGGCCATGCAACGCCGCTGGTAGTGCCGGGAACGTTTACAGGCGGAGCATCTGCTTCGGCCATTTCGGTTATGGTGCCGTTAATTAAAAGTGCATGTTTTATGGCATCAAAATGATTATGGATCTCCCAGGTTCGTATGGGTATATCAACCAGTCCATTTTGGCTATAACCTATGGGACGGTCCTTGGCGAAAAGTATTTGCCGGATAACCACCGTTGTACCAATAATGAGCACGATAGAAACGGTAAACTGAAGTACCACCAGTACTTTACGCGGCGCTGATGCCATCCGTCCAACCCGGAACACCCCTTTCAATACCTTCACCGGCTTAAACGACGACAGGTAGAATGCCGGGTAGCTGCCGGTAATTATAGCGGTGATAAAGCTAAAGCCAATTGCAAAAAACCAAAACGCAGGGCTGTTCCACAGTATCGACATTTGTTTACCCGCTACCTGGTTAAAAACCGGAAGGCATAACTGAACCAGCAACAATGAAACTAAAAATGCCAGCAACACGCAAAGTAGCGACTCGCCGTAAAACTGGTATACCAATTGAAGGCGGGTTGAACCTATCGCCTTGCGAACACCTACTTCGCGCGCGCGTTTCTCAGACCTGGCTGTACTCAGGTTCATAAAGTTAATACAGGCAAGCAGCAGTACAAACACACCTACAATGCCAAATAGCCACACATATTGTATTTTACCGCCGATATTTTTTCCGCCCTTAAACGCACTGTACAAATGCCATTTACGCATAGGTTGCAGAAAAAGGGCTGGTTTTGCTGTAGCCGCAACCGGTTTTAAATGCCGCAGCCTTTCATTCCTGATTTTTAAAGATACTTTGTCAAAGTCGGCATTATCAACCAGTTGAACATATAAGTTAACAATGCCAGGCCCCCATGGTTCGCGCATGCCGCTCAGCCTGTAATCTGTCGCGTAGCGATCCCACGAGCCGATGAAAGCCAAACCGGCAAGCGTGGTGTTCTCGGGCAGATCTGCATAAACACCCGCTACTTTTACATTATCCATGTTATTCATCTGCAATACTTTACCCATTGGGTCTGCGTTCCCGAAAAGTACTTTGGCCGTCGATGCGGATAGGAGTATAGCCGACGGATCCTTTATGGCATCACCTTTGCCTTTGAGCATATTTAGTGTGAACAGGTCCGGGCCGCCGGCTTCCATAAAGGCGCCTTGCTCATTCAGTTTTTTGTCGTTTAAAGTCAGTATATAATCCCTCGGCGCTGTTGACATTACTACTGACTTAAAATCGCTACCATAATTTTTCCGCATTTCGGCCGCCAACGGATATGGTACATAAAGCGAGGTCTTCACTTGTCCTTTATTGGTTTCATTTTGCAATACCTGGGCTATGCTGCGATAATTTGTGTGATACCTGTCAAATGATACTTCATCCAAAACCCACAAACTGATCAGCATTACCACAGCCATGCCTACAGCAAGGCCACCGATATTAATAAGCGACATCACCTTGTTCTTGATAAGGTTGCGCCATGCAATTGTTAAATAATTTCTGAGCATGTGATTTTGATAGTGATTAATATAATATTACGCTTAACAAGACTCCATAAGGGAAGCATAAAGATATAAATTTATCGCAGCCCGTTGGAGAAGCTTATTGCACCCCTTTCTGCAAAACTTAAAGCCGTTGGCGCACTTTCCTATGGGTTGCTATTTTGATGTATCAAATATCTAAATTTGTTTACACCAACATACTGCGGTAAACGATAGATTATCATGATAAGCTATAAGAAATATGAACCGGCTTCTGCATTAAAAAAGCACATAGATTTTTATTGGATCTTACAGACTGGTTCCAATTATCAGCCTTTTAAAGCACCTCTGTATGCCGATGCCTGCACCGATATCTTCATCAATGCCGGTGAAAATCCGGGCGACTTTAATGGCAGCTCACCTTTATTGCCCGGATGTGTTTACGTAGGAGGGACGACAACTACTTCAAGCTTCGTCCGGAGTTTGCCTGATAGTATTTTTATAGGGATCCGTTTTAAACCAGGCGGACTGACTGTTTTTTACGATATCCCTTTATATGAGATAGTTGATCAGATTGTTGAAATACAGGACAATCATCTTTTTTCGTTGATAGGCCTCGACGAATCACTTACACTAAGATTTGACCAATGCTTTATAGCCAGGCAAAAAGAGAGCCGCTCTGTCACAGCTATAACGGAAACGGTTTATTATTCTAAAGGGCGGATCTCAGTTGATTCACTTGCCCGGCAATGTAACGTAAGTAATCGTACAATGGAGCGGATGTTTAGCAGAAATGTAGGCGTGTCCCCCAAAGAATTTATTAATATCGTTCGATTTCAGCACACATTAAACCTACTTCACACAGCGCATTCAAAAGGCAGGCTGATGCAAATCGCCTCTGACATGGGCTATAGCGATCACGCCCACCTTACCCGCGAAATAAAAAAATACTCGGGTTTGAAACCTTCAGGAATTTGGCCTGGTCCTCCCGCTTTTCCATAAAATTGCTTACAATAGTAATATTATGAAGCCTTTAATTAACCCGGCAGCTATTTATAAATTGTCGTATTTATTCAATTTTTTTTGAACTAAAGGACATTTCTTTGTGGTAAAGAGGAACATGAAATGTTTTCATTTGAACATCATAAATAACATGCCATAATGAAGTTTTTATTAGTAGTAATATGTTATTTATCATCTTTAACCGTGGTAAATGCGAAACCTGCCCAGGTGGCTGCAAAACCTGTTACACAGGCGAAACCCTTTTTTGATTCCCAAAAAGCTACTACCGCGCTCATCAATACAATTTCGCCGGCTACCCGCGCTAAAGCGGATAGTTATTGTGAAGGTGGTCACTGGCTGCTCTTTTGGAATGTGGGTTACGCTGCATTTATTGCCTGGCTGTTTCTATTTGGTGGCCTATCCCGGCGTTTAAAAAATATTGCGGGTGGAATAAGCAAGCCCAACCGGAGCAACCTGGTATACATTGCACTTTATTTCCTGCTAAGTTTTCTGCTGACCTTGCCAATTGATATTTATCAAAACTATTTTCGCGAACACCAATATGGCTATTCCAACCAAAATTTTGTGCAATGGTTTACTGGTGATCTAACTACCTTCCTGGTAGCTTTTGTTTTGGCTGTGCCGTTTTTTGTACTGGTGTATGCCATCTTCAGAAAAACCAAAGAACAATGGTGGCTGTGGGGATCGGGCATTACCGTAGCTTTCCTGGTTGTTATCATTGCTATTTATCCCGTTTTTATTTTGCCGATGTTTAATAATTACACACCTGTTAAAAACGGGCCGCTCAAAGAAAGGATATTATCCATGGCCAAGGCCAACCAGGTTGCTATTAACGAGGTTTACGTGTACAATGAGTCGCAGCAAACTAAGGTATTTAACGCCAGCGTAACAGGGTTTGCCGGTACGCGGATGATCTCGTTGAATGACAACCTGCTTAATAATTGTACCGATAATGAAATAACGGCAGTTTTAGGCCATGAAATGGGGCATTATGTTTTAAACCATATCTATATCCTGTTCCTTGAATTTTCGTTGCTTATCATACCTGGTTTCCGACTGGTTAAATGGGCGTTAAATAAACTGTTGCTTAAATACGGGGAACGGTGGCAGGCCGGTTCCATTCAGGATATTACCAGTTTGCCGGCAATCGTATTTTTGTTTACATTTTACTTTTTTATCATCACGCCGCTAACCAATAGCGCCACCCGGACAATTGAGATTGAAGCCGATAATTACGGCTTGAATGTAGCCCGTGAACCAGATGCTATCGCATCGGTATTTTTAAAATCTGCTGATTACAATAAGATTGCACCCGGCTACTGGGAGGAGACTATCTTTTTTGATCATCCTTGCCGAAGGAACAGAATACTCGCGGCAATGAAGTGGAAAGCTGAAAACCTGAACCGTTGATAATACCCGCCCGGTCAAGCTTGCCGTTTGACTGACCTGCGCGTTTGAGTATTACACTCAAAACATCACTCCACCAACTGGACATCAGCCAAGCAAACTGCGCCCCATTAAATTACTTAGTATCAGAAACTTCTTTAGCCAGTTGCATTGCTTTTTGCATGTCCGGAATGCCATAGCCATAGGGCACAACCGGGTTATTATACCTGTCTGCAGATTTTCTGATTACATCGAGCAGATCTTTATTGGTTAGCTTGGGATAAGCTTGCCATACGCACGCTACCATTCCGCACATATTAGGGCTTGCGTAGGATGTTCCGCTCCTGAACATCGGACTCCCGGTAACGTCAATAACGCCTGCATAGCCGCCAAAGGCCATTACGTCGGGTTTCATCCGGCCATCAACTGTTATACCAAAAGAAGTAAAAAAATCGTAGATGCGACCTTTGCTCAACGATCCTACCGTTAACACATCAGGGGCATCTGCCGGGGCGCCCACCCATGTTTGATCATTGCCGGCACAGCATACCACAAAAATGCCTTTATTCTCCGCCATATTTGCAGCGCGGGTTACAAATGCGGTTTTTCCGTCCATAGTTTGATAGGTGTAGTGGTCGTTCGGCCCGTCGTGAAAAGAATAAGTTAAAGACGTATTGACCATATCAACACCCACGCTATCGGCATATTCTATCGCTGCAGCCCAATAATCTTCCTCAACGGGATATTCGGTAGCATCATCTTCGGTATGGAACAGCCAATAGTTAGCTGCCGGCGCGGTTCCCACGTAAGTGCCCGGATGGTCAACCCCCATACACGACGTTACCCATACGCCGTGGCTTTCAATGCTGAATGGATCAGTATTCTCATAAACAAATGATTTGGCGCCTTTTATATTGGTGTTGTCAAAGAAAGGGTTTGTATTAAGGCCCTGAAACCCTGCGTCAATATCTGCAATGTCTATTCCTTCTCCCTCATATCCCATTTGGTGCAATACCTGTCCGTTGTTCGTGCTGATATTAACCCAGGCTGTGCCATAGTAAGCTGAATCTCTTGCCGCCGAAGGTGATGATGTGGCCTTTTTTTGCCTAATGCCGCTGGCCTGTTGTTGGGGTATGCTGGTAACTTTTTTGCCTTGCCATACTTCTTCTACATCCTGTACAAAAGGTAATTTTTTAAATTCATAGCCTAAAAGCTCATTCTCACAATATACAGTAACCGTGTTTAGCCATTTACTTTTAACAACAACTACGCCGCCCACATTTTGTATGGCTTTGATATAATCGGCTGCGATTGGCAGGTCTGTATTATCAATGGCGATGTGCATTTTTTGCCGCCGCGCTATAGCTTTGGTGGACAGGAACTGCGAGGGGTTATTGATCGAAAACCCGGAAGTGCCTTTATCCTTTAATGTGATCCGGAATTTATAGGCATTGGCATCGGTTACAGTAACTTTACAAACAGCGCTGCCTTTACCGTTAAGAAGCGTTGCGGTGACTGTGGTTTCGCCTGCTGCCAGCGGTGTTACCAAGCCCTTGCCATTTACGGTTGCAATCCGCGTGTCGGCCGATGTAAACCTGATACCGGTGGTATCCACCAAAACACCATTTAACTTGACATTCAGCCAGTAAGAAATGAAAGGGGCTTTGGTTATATTCAAGGTCGAAGGATCAATGGTTACTACAGACGGCTTAACAGGGTCTGAAGGTTTTTTACAGGCTGTAAATAAAAAGAGTATACTAACAAGATAATAGAAGAATAAACGAACTGGCAGTACAGCTGATTTCATATTTAAATCGCTTTGTTTAGTAGGTGTAGTTTGATGAAAATAACAAGTTGTTAAACATTTGCAAACATAAAAAAAGGAAACAAACGGTTAGTATGTTTCCTTTTAATAGTTTTAGTGTAGCCCTCAGGGGAAACTTCTCAAACCCCTTTTTGGCAGATTTAAGACTACTATGCGCCTCCTGGGTATTAATAATATATTGATATTCAATTATTTATTAAATAATTGAATATTATCTTGATTTAAATTTACTTGACATAATATTGTTGGAAGTGTTCGGACTTCTTTTTTTGTAGTGGCTGTTGCAGAGAATATCTTTCCCTCACGCAATATTATGCCAATAAATGGGCATAATCAGAGTTGCTAATAAAAAAATCAGCTTAAAACATATTCATTTCCCCAATCACTCATCGCATCCATAAGCGGTTTAAGGGATAGCCCTTTCGTACTCAGCTCATACACCACACGGGGCGGGAGTTCCTGAAATTCAGTTCGCGTGATCAGCCCCTGCTGTTCTAATTCTTTCAACTGTTCTGTTAATATTTTCCTGCTGATCCCTGGAATAATCGCCGCCAATTGGCCAAAGCGTTTACTGCCCTTTTGCAGCGCATAAAGAATTATAGGTTTCCAAAGTCCACCTATCACGCTGAGTGTGGCCGTTACCGGGCACAGATATGCTTGTTCCTCTTTCATTAGTTACGTTTTCGTTACCAGTATATTTTTCACAGTAGTTACCCTGTGTGATAATTGTATGTTCCTTTGTGTAACAAGTAGGTGATCACTTACAAAACTAACAAATTTCGAAACAACAATAGGTTAACATTAAAAAGCAAAAAATGAAGAAGTCAATTTTATTTATCGTTATTGCCATCCTTTTTATGGCTGATTATAAAGCGGAATCGCAGGCACTGCCCAAAGCAACTATTTCTACAGTTAAGGTTACTGATAAAGTAAAGATCCATACGCTGGTAAGCCCCGGTGATATGTTTGCCAACGCCAGCCATATTATTGAACTGCCGACCCAGCTTATCATCGTGGACGGGCAATTTTTCGCACAATATGCACAGGAATTAAAAGCTTATGCGGATGGACTGAAAAAGCCGGTCGACCGTTTCTATATTTCCCACGATCACCCGGATCATTTTATTGGGTTCGGTGATGCTTTCCCCAACGTGAAAGTGTATGCCTTAAAGGCAACCAAAGACTCGATCAAAATAGGGGGCGAAAAAGTATTGGTGCGGAGCCAAAAGCGGTATGGCCAATTGATTGCAAAGAGGGTAAATCTGCCGCAATATGAGCAATCGCCCGGTAAAGAAACGATCGACGGTATACCTTTTATCTTTGAAGAGTCGAAGGATAATGAAGATGCAAGCTCATTGGTGATCAAGCTTCCAACGCTGGGCGTTTACATCGCACAGGACATCGTTTACAATCATACGCATTTATTTATCACTGGTGACACCCAGGGTTGGAAAAATGCCTTGAATAAAATAAAAGAAGACAAAAAATATACATTGATCTTATGCGGACACGGTACGCCGGGCGACAGATCGGTGATCGATGAAGACCTGGCCTATCTTAATAAGGTTGATACTGTATTGAAAGAAGCCAAAACAAAAGAACAATACAAGTCTGCACTACTGGCTGCATACCCGGATTATGCCGCTGCAAGATTTATGGACATTTACCTCACCAACTATTTACAAACCAAGCACTGGGATGAGAAATAAGTGATTGGTGCTAAAAGCAATAACCGCTATCCGAAGTCGGGAGACTTTGGATGCATTTACACTGTAGTTTCCAACTACAGGCGCACAAAAAAAGCCGCTCTACCTTGGTAAAGCGGCTTTGTAGCCCGTAGGGGACTTTAACCCCGTATATTTACCTGATTTTACCTGCTCTTGGTAAATAACTAAATACTTGCAAATCAGCTTAAAGCATTTATATTTGTATCAACCAAATGCAGCTTTATGCAGCTATGGTTAGAATTGGTGTCCGAAATGTGTCCGAATATAGCATCTAAGTCAATTTCTAAATCCCTTACACCTTCTTCATTTCAAATCCACGGTAACCTTCTCTATTTTACCCTGGAAGGTAAATGGCACTTCATAGTCCCTGGTTACAGGTGTTCCGAAATCTTCACCTACATCTAACGTTTCATCGGAAGAAAACCGCTTGGGGACAGTCATCGGGATATCTCCATTTGCAACTTGTGTACCATCCACTAACAAGGTAACCTTAGCCGCTTTACCTACACCTCCGCCGGCATAATCAAAATTCATTACTACGGTGTGTTTGCCTTCTGTTAAAGCAGTTGGCGACTGTATGGTCCACTTGTGGTTAGGATAATGGGAAAATGCATAGGAAAACGTAGGTTTCCCTTTCAGCAGCATCAATGCTGTACCCCCAAAATACCCACCTTGCGTAATGATCATTCCCTCATCCCCCGCTTTAACATTAACTTCGGCAGTGATGCTGTAGGAGGTATTTTTCATATTAGGCGCCATGCCTTCTGTTATGCGTGAACTACCGTCATAAAACACATAACTGGTTCGCCCTTTATTTAAGTTAGGGCGATTTTCGGGATTAACCCTTTCTATATAACGGTCATCAAGCGGGAACACTTTATATTTTGCAGCTTCCACCATAAAGGCATTTTGCATTTCCTTTAGTTTTGCCGGATATTTTTTGGAAACATCGTCTACCTGGCTAAAGTCTGTATTTAAATTATATAGCTCCCATTTATAGTCATTCAAAGGGTCTTTTGATGCTTCATGGCCGCCTTCCCATGGCAATATTTTAGGAGTTGTATTGGCTATCCAGCCATCTTTGTAAATGGCCCTGTTGGCAATGATCTCGAAGTATTGGGTAGTATGCCTTTCGGGTGCTTTGGCATTATCAAAGGTATACACCATGCTTTTCCCAGCCATTGGTTCCTGTTTAAATCCATCAACACTCGTTGGGATTGGTATTTTTGCAGCCTCAAGTATCGTAGGGACGATATCTGTTATATGTGTAAACTGGCTGCGCATCTGTCCTGTTTGCTTAATCCTGGCAGGCCATGAAATAACCATCCCGGTGCGGCTGCCACCTAAGTGTGAAGCTATCTTTTTATCCCACTGGTATGGGGTGTTCATGGCATGTGCCCAGCTTTGCGAATAATGCTCTGCCAGCCATGGACCTCCAAAGTTGTCAAGATTTTTCGACATAAAGTCTTCCGTATCATTCTCGCCATTTACCATTATACCTATTTCGCTTGTTAAACCATGACCGGTTGGGTCTTCGGCACTGGCGCCATTATCACCCATTATATAGATAACAAGCGTGTTGTCCAGTTCTCCCATATCTTTTATTGACTGAATAACCCGGCCAATCTGGTAATCGCAGTAAGCAAGCTGCCCAGCATACACTTCCATTTCACGGGCTACAATCTTTTTCATATTTGCGTCAAGGGCATCCCATGTCTGGTACTCCTTAGGCGTAGGCGCCAGCTTCGCATCTTTAGGAATAACGCCCATTGCTTTTTGCCTTTCATATGTCATTATCCGCTGCTGCTCAAAGCCATAATCAAACTTGCCCTTAAATTTCTCTATCCATTCCTTTGGCGCCTGATGCGGTGCGTGCGCTGTTCCTGGCGTGTAATAGGCAAAAAATGGCTTTTTAGGTGAGACTGATTTTTGGGTATGGATCCAATTGATGGCATGATCTGCCAGGTCCCTATCCAATATATAAGTGGTATCTACTTTGCCATTCACAATATAAGGGTCAACAGGCTTGGTATTCTCCATCAGGGCCGGTCTGAATTGGTTAGCATCGGCGCCTAAGAAACCGTAAAAATATTCGAAACCCAAACCAGTGGGCCATAAGTTAAAGGGACCTGCGGGGCTGGATTGCCAATCGGGGACATTGTGATTTTTACCAAACCAGGATGTACCATAGCCATTATCAGTTAAAATTTTACCTATAGTTGCTACGCTGCGGGGCACCAAACTGTTATAGCCTGGAAAAGGCGTGGAGAACTCCATGATAATGCCTGTGGCTGCTGTGTGGTGGTTTCTGCCTGTAATAAGCGCAGCCCTCGAGGATGAGCAAACAGCCGTAGTATGGAAACGGTTATACATTAACCCGTTTTTTGCAAGCGCATCAAAAGTTGGGGTAGGAACAGGTCCGCCGAAAAGGTCGCTTGCACCAAAACCTACATCATCTATCATGATCAGCAGCACGTTTGGTGCCCCGGCAGGGGCACTGATCTCCTTGGGCCAATCAATGGGATCTGAATCCTTTATGTTAGGTGCAATTATGCCCTTTTTTTGATAAGGCTCTATGGGCAAAACTTTTCTGTTGGGCCAGGGCTCTGCTGCAGGTTTTTGTTGTGCATTTGTTGAACAGAAGGGAACGAGCGCAATTAATAAGACGAATAAGATGCGGCTTTTCATAATATGGTGGATTATATTTTATAGAAAGACTAGCAAAACATTACGATTTACCAACATTCAAACTACAGGAGTAAAACTAGAGGATTATGGCAGTGAAATCTAATATTACGCAGCTAATACGGGTGCATATTATAACATGCAACCATTTAAAATTTGGCCGAAAAGAATCCCGTTGGTTAATTTTCAAATCATGGACGGTTACTACGCTATTTATCAGATACTTTCGAAAATGTTTTCTCAAGTTGCTCGCAATCCATTTTTAGCACCTTTTTAGCTTCTATGGCAAGGAAAAACTCTGACCGGCGATTTAGTTGCTGTGCTGCCTCAGAACATGGTATGCCGTCTGTGCAATTATTAACCAGGTTAGTTTCCCCAAAATACTCTATCCTGATCCTTGCGGCATCAATCCCATTCAGCACCAGGAATTCCTTTGCAGCTTGTGACCTCCTCATCGATAAATCGAGGTTATATTTATCCGTGCCGCGGGCATCGCAATAGCTGGCTATAGAAAGCGTCAGACGGGGGCTGCTCTGCATAATGTTGATCAGCCGCACCATCGTATCAGCGGCGTCTTTCCTGATCATCGACTTATTGTAATCATAATAAATATTACCTACGGTAAACGATTGCCTTACCGAATCGCAGTTGAAAGGAAGCGGTCGCCTTGATGGTCGTAGTGTTATCAGCAGCGTTGTATCAGATGAAATGCCTTTGCTGCTAACGGTGCCAGTTAGCGTTTTGTACCCATCTATTGCGGCGGTTATTTTATAATCGGTCTCGCTTTGTAATATCGCATTATATCTGCCCTGGTCGTCAACCTGTACCTTTATTTCCGGGCTGACCGTTACATGAGCTTTGGTGATAATTTTATTGCTGAGCGAATCAACAACCTTAGCCTGTAACGCAATCTTGAACGGATGATAAGTAAAACTATAAATATCATCGCTCCCTCTGCGATTGCTGCTGAAAAAACCGGCGGTGCCTTCATCGTTCCTTATAATTCCGAAGTCATCAAAAGACGAATTAATAGGAGCCCCTAAATTTATCGGAGTGCCAATAGGGGTTGTTCCATTCAGCGTAACCTGGAAAATGTCCAGTCCGCCAAGACCGGGGTGCCCGGTTGAAGAAAAGAGCAGTATACTGTCTTTATAAATGGTGGGGAACACTTCATTGCCTTCGGTATTAATTACCGGCCCCATGTTCACGGGTTTTCCCCATTCTTCAGCAGTTGTATTGCGTTTACAATAATAAAGATCGGTGCCCCCCAGCCCGCCGGGCATGTCTGACGCGAAGATCAGGAGCGTGCCTGCTTTATTTACCGCCGGATCACCTACCGAATATTGATCATTATTATAAGCAAAAGGTTCAATAGTTTTCCAGTCAGGCGCCTTTGCTATGTATAGCTTCAGCTTGTTTATACCATCGCTGCTTTTACCAAATTTTCCATTATCGTAATTATTACGGGTAAACATCAGCGATCCATCGGGCAGCAGCGTCGCAGGCCCTTCGTGGTACTTCGTGTTCACATTACCCTGAACTGGTTTAACATCTACCTGTGTGGCAAGATAATCACCCAAAGTGTCTTTCGCCAGCTTTAAGTTATAAGTTCCAAGCACCCTGGTATCATTGCTGGTGGATGGGGTATAATCATTATTTCCTCTAAACGGCCTTTTTTCATTGGGTTTCAGCTTTGTGTGGAAAA
>Ga0206898_10158_pt1 | contig 19867 bp, 18 predicted proteins | sample Alteio_BWOrgHeat_50_FD_153237 | JGI IMG/M metagenome (GOLD analysis project Ga0206898, IMG submission 153237) | Enriched cells from forest soil in Barre Woods Harvard Forest LTER site, Petersham, Massachusetts, United States -... | ecosystem: Environmental > Terrestrial > Soil > Temperate forest >...
GTGCAAGGATACGGGCAATGAGCGGATGATTGGTGTTCACCACCAGATTATGCATATCGGGCAGGGTGCCATAGAAGTTGTTTCCTCCGCCCATGGCGCTCATGTCCTTCATCCGGCGCATAAATTCGGGGCGGGTAACCACCATCGGCTGGTCCGTTTCGCTGAGCGACTCAAACTCTACCTTAAATTTCTCTTTGGGGAGCTGTTCTTCAATAAGGGCCTGCAAGCTCTTTTGCTGTTCTTCACTCAGTTTGGATGGCAGTGCATCGTCTTTTTTGATAAGACGCTCGACGGTGTCGGAATCCACCCTAACAAAAGTCGACTCTGGTAGTTTTGATTCCAGGAAGTTGACATAATGCACATCAATGGGACTGTCCATCACCAACACATCGTATCCGCGTGCCTTTGCAGCTTCTACAAAGCTGTGCTGCTCGGTGGCATGGTTGGTATAGAGGTATACCAGCTTTTTGTCTTTATCGGTCTGCAACGGTTTGATATGATTTTCATATTCTTCAAAAGTGAAGCATTTGCCTTCAGTGTTTTTGAAGAGCGCGAAATTCTTGGCTTTTTCAAAGAATTTCTCTTCGCTCAGCATCCCATATTGTACAAATACACGGATATCTTCCCATTTCTGTTCGAAGTCTGCCCGGTCTTTCTTGAAGAGTTCCTCCAGCTTGTCGGCAACCTTCTTGGTAATGTGAGCGCTGATTTTTTTTGACGTTAGAATCACTCTGCAGGTAGGAGCGGGACACATTTAAAGGGATATCGGGAGAATCAATTACGCCCTGGAGCAAGGCCAGAAAGTCGGGCACTATTTCACCCACCGCATCGGTTACAAAAACCTGGTTGCAGTAGAGTTGAATGCGGTCTTTTTGTACTTCAAAGTTCTTTTTGAGCCGGGGGAAGAAGAGTACACCGGTAAGGTTGAAAGGATAATCCACATTGAGGTGTATCCAGAAAAGCGGTTCTTCAAAGGTGGAAGGATACAGTTCGTGATAAAATGTTTTGTAATCTTCATCCTTCAGGTCAGCCGGCTTGCGAGTCCATGCCGGATGCGGATTGTTGATGATTTTGTCGGATACGGTGGTGGTTTCCTTGCCGGCTTCGTCTTTGTCGGTATGGGTAGTTTCTCCGAATTTGATTTCTACCGGAAGGAATTTGCAGTATTTGGTAAGGATATGGCTGATACGGGCTTCTTCCAGGAACTCCAGTGAATCGTCGGCAATATGCAGCACAATGTCTGTTCCGCGCTGGGCTTTTTCGGCCTCTACAAGGGTGTATTCCGGACTTCCATCGCATTCCCAATGAACAGCTTTGGAGCCTTCCTTGTAACTCAGGGAATTTACTTCCACTTTGGCAGAAACCATGAATGCAGAAAAGAAACCGAGTCCGAAATGTCCGATGATATTGTTCACCGCATCGGTCTTGTCTTTGTATTTTTTTACAAACTCTTCGGCACCTGAAAAAGCTACCTGAGTAATGTATTTCTCCACCTCTTCTCCGGTCATACCTATGCCACGGTCGCTGATGGTGAGTGTCTTTTTGTCCTTGTCAAGCTTTACTTCAAGTTTTACATCACCCAGCTCGCCTTTGAATTCTCCCAGGGAAGCCAGTACTTTTAGTTTCTGGGTGGCATCCACGGCATTCGATACCAATTCCCGGAGAAATATTTCATGGTCGGAATACAGGAATTTTTTAATGATCGGGAAGATGTTCTCGGTTTGGACGTTTATTTTACCGCTGGCCATAAGATGTATTGGTTTGGGTTATTATATGAGTTTAAGTTCCGGCAATAGTCAAACCGTGTGCCAGGGAAGAGGGGGTGACAAAGTGGCAGAAGTGCCTCCTGGGGCTCTTTATTTCATTTTATGCCATAAAGAGCAGAGGTCCATGGTGATGGCAACACTGTAGTGAATGAGTACTCCCAGGTAAACCGACCGGCTTTTCAGACTCAGGATACCCAGTACAATGCCTGCAATAATCGCTGCAATGGTTTCCGGCAGGGGTTTTCCAAAATGAATCATGCAATAGGGGATAGTCATGATAAAAATGGAGTAAAATCCGAACCGGTTTTTCAGTCCGTGCAAGACAAATCCCCGAAAGAAAAATTCGAGGGCAAAAAACTGAAGAAAATAAAGCAATTCCCAGATCATAAAATCGGGAAAATAAGGTTCTCCCTGTTTCAGATCGTAGAAAGGGTAACGGGCCTGGAAACTTTTAGTGGTGGAGAAATAAAAGACAAGTGGAATCATCACACACAACATACCCACATACAAACGAATGTCCTTAAAAGCGCCTCTTGATCGGAGTCCGTAGTTACTGACCGATTCCCGGAACAGAAACCGGATAATCAGCATGGGAATAAATGCATAAATGGATATGATCAGGAAGGCCCACCAGGCAAGTCTCCAAAGCTGTGCTCTCGGTGATACATACATAAGGGATTCGAAACGCAAGGAGAGGGTGGGAGAAAGGTCTTTAAGTAGTCCTGATGCGAAGGATACTTCCATCAGGTAATGAATCAGTGTGAGGCCCAATGCCACATAGCAACAGATGAAAATAACCTTGCGGTTGATTTTGCCGCTGTTTCGCTGTGTAGCTTCCAGGGATTCTGTCTCAGATTGAAGGAAGGTTTGGACAACCAGTTCGCGTAGATATGCAAGCACATGCGAATATAAACAGATTTAATCAGGTAGAATAGTCCCGTTTAGAACGTGTGAAACTGGCTGAAATGGAAATATGTTTGTTTTTTCAACAATCAAGGTGTCTAGTTCACATAGAAAAAGTATAAGTTCATCAGGTATAAAACATACTTTGAATAATATATGTGAGATTCCATAAATGCATCAAAGGAGCGCTTTTTTTATTTTGTAAACTTGTGGCGTATTCAATTAATTGCACTGGCATCAAAAGCAGGTTTCATGTTTACATGTATGATTGTGGATGATCAGCCCGGATCGGTTGACCTGTTCAGGGGGTATATTGAGAAAACTCCATTTCTTTCTTTGAGGAAGGTATATACCGATCCTTTGGAAGCCTTATCCGGATATGACAACGATGTGATTGACCTCGTTTTCATTGGATTCACAATGGCTGCGATTACGGGTCCGGAGTTTGTGGATCAGTTAAAGGTGAAACGGAACGGTCAGCTTCCTAAAATTGTATTTCTTTCTGATTCCCCCGAATCAGAAGTTGCGGGTTCTCCTTATGAACCCGATGATTTCATTCGTAAGCCACTCGGATTCCGTGATTTCGAAGCTTCTCTGAAAAGAATCCTGGAGCAGCGCAAGATGGACCTGCCGGGATTGGATAACATGGATTTCTTTTTTGCCGAATCGTTAGGGAGGAAAGTAAAAATAAAATTTGATACCATTTACTATGTGGAAGCTGCCGGAAATTATGTGACCATCGTTTCCAGTGCCGGAAAAATCACAATCTATAAGTCTATGTATGAAATGGAAGCTTTGCTGCCTTCCAATCATTTTCTGAGAATACACAAGTCCTACCTGGTTTCACTTGATAGTATACATGCCATCACCAAAAATGAAATTCTCCTGCTTCTTCCCGATAAATCGGTCAGCCTTCCCATTGGGCTGACATATAAAGACAGTCTGCTCAAAAAGCTTAAGATCTGAAGCGTCGTAAAAACGTTTGTCATGTATTCGAGTAATTTCAAATAGAATTTATTCCATTTCATATAAAAGATTTTACAAAGAAGAATCGGCACTGTATTATTGCGACATGAATGTGTCCTGTGGCTACTCAGGCGCCTGCTTAACGGTCTTTGAAGAACCGGGTAGCTGCAACACAATCATCGTTGCCTTTTACGTGAACAAAGGTTGTTTCGCAATCACCTGACTAAAAAACACAAGATGCATGAAAAACAAAAAAATGAATCAAAAGCTTGCCTTGAAAAAACAAGCAGTCACCCGGCTTGAGAAAAATGCACTAAGGGCTATGCGTGGAGGAAATGCGCAATGGACAACCATCGGTTCGGATGTCTGGTCACTCGGATGCAGGTGTACCACCGGTTGTACCGCTGGACCTATCTGTAATTGGACTGAAACGCAATGTGGGGGATCGGGTGCTCCGAATAAGTAAAGTCAAGACCGGGACCGGATGCTGGCCGGTCCCGGTTCATTTTTCATTTAGTTTCCGAATGCATGAAACACCTCCTTCCAAAACTAGCACTGTATGGTTGTGCCACCCACTTTCTGATTTTTGGATTTCTCAAATTGATGCATGCTCATTTTTATGGACTCAGCTGGGAAGCATTCAGGAACCAGTATAGTCTGAACCGGCTGCCCTTTTTCTACTTCAGTGCAGCACCGGCGTACCTCACTTTAATTGGTGGGTTCGAATGGCTGGCCGGAGCCTGCCTGATATTGGGAAAATGGAGGGGCTTTGGATTTATTCTGGGGCTGGCGATACAAACAAATATTTGTCTCATTAATATTTGTTATGGGTTTGGAATCCTGGTGACGACATACAATTGTCTTGTCGGATCTGTTCTGTTTATGCTGTCTTTCCCGTTTCTTAAAAAAATACATGATATCCACTTCCATTGATAAAAAAATAAAGACCCTTTCCCGCTGCTTTGAACGTGAAGCAACGATACGAAACGATGTCCGGTATGATTTGCTGGGAGGAAAGGCTGGGGAAATTTATTTCAAACATTATTACGGGAAATATAGGGAAAGAGAATTCTCTCTGGAAGAGGATTTGGTCATTCTCAGCAGCCGTCTTTCTGTTTACCCGCATATCTCGGGCAGCCTTTCTGGTCTGGCTGGTGTATATACCTTATTAAAGAAAATGCAAGGGAATTATCCGGCTTCCGGTGAGGTTGACAAATTTACCCGGCAACTGGAAATGCTTTGCCTGAAATCGCTTCGGGAATGCCTTCGGCAACGAAATTTCGACTTTCTGCATGGTGCAACCGGACTGGTTCATGCCCTGGCCACTCACCGCACCTGTTTGGATAAAGCGATACCGGATTATGTGGAGGCCTTGTATGCATTATACGGAACACCGGAAAACCTGTTGAGGCTGAGCCGTTATAACGATCGGAAAAGCATATATGAATTTACGGAAGGGTATTCGAACTCCAGTCTTGCACATGGTATATCCGGAATATTGGTGGTGCTATCCAAACTCTACGCCCTTAGGGTGGAACCGGTAAAGTGCAGGCAGGTCTGTGAAAACCTGATTTCGCTTCTCCCGGCCTTTGCGTTGAACGGAAAAGATTCGCTGTACGCGAATCTGCTTCCTAATCCTGACACTCCTACGCGCCTGGCCTGGTGCGTGGGCGATATGGGAATAGCCAACGCGCTTTGGCAAGCAGGAAGTCGCTTGCTAGAACCGCGTTGGCAGGAAGTGGGTGTTGCAATAATGGTAGCATGCGCCAAGCGGGTTGACCGGCAGGTCAATCAGGTATATGATGCGGGAATTTGTCACGGTACAGCAGGTATTGCGCACTTGTTCCTTCGTTTCGGGCATGCTACACGAGAACCGCTAGTTGAAAAGGCAGCGGAATTCTGGCTGAAAGAGACACTAAAATCCGGAAACTCAACAAGTGGGTATGGAGGCTATCTGGCCTGGCAGGGGGCAGAAGGGTGGAAGCAAGAGTATGGGTTACTGGAAGGGATTGCCGGGATTGGATTGTGTTTACTTGGATTCCAGGACGAGTCGTGTATGGATTGGGATGATTGCCTCCTCATGAGTTGAGGAGACTTCCGTGCTTAACAGGAACATGCCATTGGGTTATTAATGCCCGTCCTTGTTGCCTCTGTGCTCGTTCAGGTCTTGAAGTACTTTGCGTTGGAAGTCCACTTCCGCTTTATATAACAACGCAATTTTTTTTGCGGGCAATATTTTCTTTAGTTTGCTGTGAAGCTCTTTCTGAATATCCAGTTCTTTTTGTTTGAATTCCATTTCCTGATCGATAAAGGTTTCGGCCTCCTTTTCGGTCATCGTCTTGAAATTCACCTGTGCATCTTTGCGTTCACCCATCCGGTTTCTGCGGAGCTCCCTGCGTTTTACTTCTGCCTCGTTATAGATTGGCCAGAATACCTGTGCCTCTGCTTCAGTAAGCTCCAGGGCGCTGGTGATATAGGCAATTTTAAGTGTCTCTATCTTTTGTTTGGTTTCCTGACGCGCCTCCTGGCGTGCTTCCTGCTTGGCTTCCAGTTTGGATTGCGCTTGTATGCTGGCAACAGAGAAAACAGAAATAAATAAAAAGCTGGTAGCAATTTGTTTCATGAATCCGGGGGATTATTCGGTAGATAGGGTACTCAGGTCTGCGTTATTATCAATCAGGTAATCGATTTCAGCCCGTTTGTCAACAGCTGTTTCAGGGATTTCTATCGTCTTGTTCTTCGCCGCTACGTGATCCATCACAACACTTTCTTCGAAACCATATAATTCCAGGTTATCCAGCACCTCTTTTTTATCTGTATCATTCAGGGCTACAGCTGTCGGAGCAGTTGCCGGAAGGACCGGTTGATTGAATAGTCGAATACCCAGTAACATAACCAATGCTGCAGCAACCATACCGGCAATCCAGTAACGGGGTGAAAATAATTGTTTGAATCCGGCAAGTGTAAAGCGGGCTGGAGCGGTTTCTGAAATACGATCCTGAATCAGAGTTGGCAGCCATTCAAAATAATCGGCTGGCACGGCAAACGGTTCTTCCCTTCCTATCTGTAACTGCTGTAACCTGATGGCACTGTCTATTTCCTCCGGTAAGCCTTCAAAATAAGCTGGAGGTGCAATAACCGATTCTTTCTTTAACAGCAACAGGAAGGATTCCTGTTCCGCTAATTCCAAATCCGGTAACTCTGCCTCAATACGTTCGGACAGGGTGTCAAAATAGTTCACGGGTACCTGACAAAAAGAAGCTTCCTCCTTCGTTTTCCGGAATTGCTCCTCGGAAAGAAAAGAGAATGGATTGGTGAAATCTTCTTGCTCGGATATGGAGTGATTATCTTGCATTTGTTAGTTGGATGATTCCGGGGATCAAAGGTTTAAGCCCTTCTTCAGATTTTCTTCATCATCCCTTCATATGATTATCTGTGATTTATGTAAGATGCTGGTATTCAGATTATAAGTCGCTTCTGACGTCTTCGCTTCCCTTTCTCACAAATGCTTCTATTTTCTTGACAGCGATGTGATAAGATGCTTTCAGCGCTCCGACGGAGGTGTCCAGCACCCGGCTCATCTCTTCGTACTTCATCTCATCAAAATATTTCATATTGAAAACAATGCGTTGCTTTTCGGGCAAAGTGAGTATGGCTTTTTGAAGTTTACGCTGAATTTCATCACCGGTAAAAAAATTATCATCCTGCATGGTTTTTTGCAGACCGTATGAAACATCATCAAACGGAATATTCAGTCCTGTTTTTTTTTGTTTGAGGAAGGTAAACGATTCGTTGGTGGCGATGCGGTACAGCCAGGTGAAAAGCTGGGAGTCTTCTTTAAATCCATCCAATCCTTTCCACGCTTTAATAAAGGTGTTTTGAGTAACATCGTCGGTATCATCGTGGTCAATGACCAGGCGGCGGATATGCCAGTATACCCTGCGCTGATACTTCCTCACAATCTGGTTGAAGGCCATGTTGCGGGAATCTGCATTGCGGAATAGTTCGAGAAGTTCTTTATCTGAGTATTCGCTCATGTTTTCTTTTCATCACCGTTTCTGCGGCCTGAATAATGTGTGCGGCATCTAGACCGTACTTCACCATCAGTTGTTCAGGCGTACCGCTTTCACCAAAGCTGTCTTTGACGGCAACGAATTCCATCGGGGCAGGGTGTTTGCGGGCAAGCAGCTGAGCGATGCTGTCGCCCAGGCCTCCATTCATCTGGTGTTCTTCAGCACTGATTACACAGCCTGTCTTGGCTACCGAAGCCAGTATAGCTGCTTCATCCAGCGGCTTTATCGTATGTATATTGATGACTTCTGCATGAATCCCTTTTGCTGCCAGACTTTCTGCAGCCTGTAAGGCATCCCATACCAGGTGACCGGTGGCAAAAATGCTCACATCGGTCCCTTCCTGTAACAACACCGCTTTACCAATGACAAACTCCTGGTTGGCAGGAGTAAAGTTAGGTACTACCGGTCGCCCGAAACGCAGGTATACCGGTCCATGCATTGCTGCAATGGCAATGGTGGCTGCCTTGGTCTGGTTGTAATCACAGGGATTGATCACTGTCATATGGGGCAACATCTTCATGAGGCCAATGTCTTCGAGTATCTGGTGCGTGGCCCCGTCTTCTCCCAGGGTTAGGCCTGCATGGGAGGCGCAGATCTTTACATTCTTACCCGAGTAGGCAATCGATTGCCGTATCTGGTCATACACCCTTCCGGTAGAGAAGTTGGCAAAAGTACCTGTGAAAGGAATGCGGCCACCTATAGTCAGACCGGCTGCCAGCCCCATCATATTCGCTTCGGCAATGCCTACCTGAAAGAAACGGTCGGGGAACTCCTTTTGAAAGGCATCCATCTTCAATGACCCGGTCAGGTCGGCACAGAGTGCCACTACCTGTGGATTTGTTTTTCCGAGTTCGGATAAACCGGCGCCGAAACCGGAGCGGGTGTCTTTCTTTTCTGTGTATGTGTATTTCATCAGTATAAAATGTCTACAAATGTATGAATGAAACCGGTGTTTTCTAATAAAGCTTTTGGGTGGTCGAAGCGCCAGGTTCTACCTTAAAACGTCGTTCTACCGTATTTTCTGATTTCTGAAGCACTTTTGAACGAAACTCGATGCGGTAATTGCCGGGTTGCAGCACAATGTTTTCCTGGGTAAGGGCATCTTTCAAATTACATACCCATACCAGCTTTTTTCCATCCTCCAGGTAAATGCTTCCCGAACCTTCTCCTTGTTTCATGATCGTCAGAATACCTGCCTGGGGAATGCTGATGGTGGTGGTTTTGCTCTGGGAGATGTCTATGTCGTTTTTAATGATTCTCGGGAGGGTAAGAAACTCCACATCGTATTTCCCGACAAGGTAGTTTTCTATCTGGGTAAAGTCCTGCACATGTAAAGTGCCCTTTTCTCCTTTTCTGCGGATGAGGGCCTGAAGTGATTTATACCGGTTAGACCCGTCGATATGTAATGCCAGCGTGCCTTGAGCTGCATCAACCGATATCGTGTTGTGCACCCCGTCTTTCAATACTATATTGCTTTTTTCCACCGGAGGAATGGTGTGTACCACCAGGCGGTAGGCACCGGCAGGATCAATGTTGATGGTGTCGGGATTGCCCCGGTTATTGATCGTATGCAGGTAATTGTATTTGATGGCTCCGCTTCCCTGGTCGTAAAAGGTCATGTCGACATTGGTCTCGATTGGTTTTTTAGTGATGTCAAGCAGGTTTACCTGCACCGTGGTGCGGTTGATGGCCTGGTTCACGACCATGTTCAGTACCGTCTTGAATGAACCTTCACTGGTGATGTCATAAAACTTTCCGATGCAACCCATCAGGTCGGCAAACATGCTTCCGAGTCCAACGCCCAATACAAACGGTTTCAATACCACTCCTTTCTGTTGGAGAGCGAGTGAAACCGCACAGGGGTCACCATCACATTCTTCCACCCCGTCGGTGATCATCACGATCACATTTCGTCCGTAGCTCTGAGGGAAATCATTTGCTGCCTCCCCAAGCGAATAAGCGATAGGAGTGGTTCCGGTTGGCAATATTGTCTGAAGACGTGCCTTGATCAGTTCCACATTTTTAGCAACCGGTCCGAAGGGTACTTCCAGCTTGGTGTCCTTGCAATCGATATAAGGCCGCAGAGGAACGCGGTGACCGAAACAGCGCAATGCAATTTCGAGGTTTGGTAAGGGTTTGAGCGTATCCAGAAACTCACCCAGGAGGCGTTTGGCAACTGCTATCTTGGTGCCCGACTGCCACTCTCCATACATGCTGAAGCTGGCATCGAATATGAAGAGTATACGCGTTGTTTCTCCCGGCTGTGCCTTTAAACCAACGGCATTCCCTGTCATCAGCCACAGACATGTGGTGAGGAGAAGGGAACGCAAGAGGCGGGGGGAAAGCATTTTTGAATTTTCGGATTTTTGAATTTTCGGATTTTAAAAAAATGGAATAAAATTCCTAAATTCCTAAATCCAAAAATTCTTCAATATTTTTTAATAATCTCCACTTGTTTCCGGCAATTGAGCTAACGCTTTAGCAAGCTGCTCGTCATTGGGAGCTGTGCCGTGCCATTTGTGGGAACCCATCATGAAGTCTACGCCTTGCCCCATGACAGTTTTCATGAGAATCATTACCGGTTTTCCTTTTCCTGTATGGGTTTTGGCTTGCTCCAGGGTTTTTATCACATCGGACAGTACGGCCCCATCCATCTCCATCACATCCCATCCGAAGGCTTCCCATTTGGCGCGCAGGTTGCCGAGGGAAAGTACGTGCTCGGTAGAACCATCAATCTGCTGCCCGTTCAGGTCGATCGTGGAAATGATATTATCCACCTTTTTTGCAGCGGCATACATGGCGGCTTCCCAGATCTGTCCTTCCTGTAATTCCCCGTCTCCATGAAGGCTATAGACAATCCGGTCATCCCCATTCAGTTTTTTTGCCAGGGCAGCGCCAATAGCTACTGACATGCCTTGACCAAGTGAGCCGGAAGCTACCCGTATTCCTGGCAGTCCTTCATGTGTGGTAGGATGTCCTTGTAAACGGGTATTCAGTTTACGGAAGGTAGCGAGCTCTTTTACATCAAAGTAACCCGAGTGGGCCAATGTGCTGTAAAAAACAGGAGAAATGTGTCCGTTGGATAAGAAAAAGAGATCTTCTCCGCGTCCGTCCATGGAAAACGGCTTGGGGGTGTGTTTCAATATTTTGAAATACAGGGCGACGAAATATTCGGTGCATCCGAGGGATCCGCCTGGGTGTCCGGAATTAACGGCATGGACCATGCGCACAATATCCCGGCGTATCTGGGAGCAAATTTTTTCTAAGTCTTTGATTTCTGGCATGTTAATGGGGTGTTTTTTTTGTGCAAAAAGCGTTTTCAAAAGTAACGGTTTTTGAAGAGGTCGCCGGTAATGTTAATAACATTCATAGAGGTGTTGAAAACTCTGTTTTTATTAGTCTTCCGCACTTTTTGAGAAAGTGCTTCAAATGGTATCTTTGCCGCTTGTATTTAAGGGACTCCGGGCATCGGCCCTTCACCAAATCAACTAACTGTTATGGCCTTAAAGTGTGGAATAGTAGGATTACCGAATGTCGGAAAATCAACGTTGTTTAACTGCCTTTCGAATGCAAAGGCCCAGGCAGCCAATTTTCCCTTCTGCACCATCGAACCAAACCTGGGCGTCATCACCGTTCCCGATGAGCGCCTGGCCAAGCTGGAATCACTCGTGAAGCCGGAAAGGGTTGTACCTACCACCGTGGAGATTGTAGACATCGCCGGTCTGGTAAAAGGTGCCAGCAAGGGAGAGGGACTGGGAAATAAATTCCTGGCCAATATCCGTGAAACAAATGCCATCCTGCATGTGTTGCGCTGCTTTGATGACCCGAATGTGGTACACGTAGACGGTTCGGTGAACCCTGTGCGTGACAAAGAAATTATTGATACGGAGCTGCAGCTGAAGGATCTGGAAACAATTGAAGCGAAGATCAAGCGTGTGGAGAAGTTGAGCAAGACCGACAAGGATGCCAAGAAAGCTTTTGATATCGCCACACAGATCAAGGCTGCACTGGAACAAGGCAAATCAGCCCGGACCGTCCAGCTTTCAGAAGAAGAAAAAGTACATATCGAAGACTGTCACCTGCTTACCGTCAAACAAGTGTTGTATGTATGCAATGTGGATGTGGAGTCGGTCAAATCGGGTAATAAATATACCGAAGCGGTAAAGGAAGCAGTGAAAGATGAAGGCGCTGAAGTGGTGACCATCACCGCACAGATGGAAGCGGAGATCGCTGCGCTGGAAACCTACGAAGAACGTCAGCTCTTTTTGGCTGATATCGGACTGCAGGAGCCTGGAGTGAACAAACTCATCAAAGCGGCTTACCGCCTGCTGGATCTGCAAACTTACTTTACCGCCGGCGTGAAAGAAGTACGTGCCTGGACGATCACCCGCGGAATGACGGCACCTCAGGCAGCCTCTGTGATTCACACCGATTTTGAAAAAGGATTCATCAAAGCAGAAGTCATTAAGTACAACGACTTCGTTGCGCTCGGATCCGAATCCGCTTGCCGCGATGCCGGCAAACTTTCTATAGAAGGAAAAGAATATGTGGTGTCCGACGGAGACCTGATGCATTTCCGCTTTAACGTATAAGGAAGTAAGGGAATATGTGGAATAAATTTCTGTCTGTCTTTTTGGGAGCCTTTGCCGGTTTGCTCTGTATAGGAGGGCTGGAGCAACTGGTACACCTGCTGTACCCTTCCAATCTTTCCAAAGAGGTGGATGACCCTGCACAGGTGGCTGATATGATTAGGCACATGCCGGTGGGTGCTTTTGTAAGCCTGTTGCTGGTATACCTGGTCAGCTCATTTGCAGGAGGACTGCTGGCAGCGGTTATTGCCCAAGAAAACAAAACACGCCGTGCACTCAGTGTCGGTGTCATCATTCTGGCAGGAGGAATAGCTAATTTCTGGATGATACCTCATCCGCTTTGGTTTGTCTGTTGTTCCCTGCTTGTTTACCTTCCAGCGGCTTATATAGGCGGAATGCTGGGAGCCCGTTTTTCAAAACCTAAATTAACACATGGCTGAATCGAAATATAACGAAGACAGTATTAAGTCACTCGACTGGAAAGAGCATATCCGGCTTCGTCCGGGTATGTATATCGGGAAGCTGGGCGATGGCTCTTCTCAGGATGACGGTATTTACGTCATGCTGAAAGAGGTCATGGACAACTCCATTGACGAGTTTGTAATGGGTGCCGGTAAACAAATAGACATCACCATTCACAACGGGGAAGTAACCATACGCGATTATGGACGAGGCATCCCGCTGGGGAAAGTGGTGGATGTGGTTTCCAAAATCAATACGGGTGCCAAATACGATTCCGAAGCATTTAAGAAATCGGTGGGTCTGAATGGTGTAGGTACCAAGGCCGTGAATGCCTTAGCTAGCTACTTTAAAGTGGCCTCCATACGCGAAGGAAAAATAAAGACGGTGGAGTTTTGCCGGGGAGAAATCACCAAGGAGTACAAGTTAGGTGATAGCCCTGAGAAATCAGGTACGCTGGTTACCTTCATTCCCGACGACCGCATCTTTCCCAAATGCCAATACCTGAATGAGTATGTAGAACGCATGGTGCGTAACTACGCCTACCTGAATACGGGACTTAGCATTCATTTCAACGGTACCGTCTATAAGTCTGAAAACGGATTGAAGGATCTGCTTCAGGAAAACCTGAGCGGAGAGATCCTCTATCCCATCGTGCATCTGAAAGGGCACGACATCGAACTGGCCATGACACATAGCTTTGCCCAGTACGGAGAGGAATATTATTCCTTTGTCAACGGCCAGCACACCACTCAGGGTGGAACGCACCAGGCTGCCTTCCGGGAAGCAGTGGTGAAAACAGTGCGTGAGTTTTATAAGAAAGATTTCGAAGCGGTAGACGTACGTACTTCCATCATCGCTTCCATCAGTATCAAGGTACAGGAGCCTGTATTTGAATCACAGACCAAGACCAAGCTGGGGTCTCAGGATATCGGTCCAAGCGGACCATCCATCAAAACCTTTATCGGCGACTTTATCAAAGAGCAGCTTGATAACTACCTGCACAAGAATCCGGAAGTGGCTCAGATCCTGCTGAGCAAGATCATGCAGTCTGAACGCGAGCGGAAAGAGCTGAGTGGTATCCAGAAGCTGGCGCGTGACCGGGCAAAAAAATCAAGTCTGCACAACAAGAAATTGCGGGACTGCCGTCAGCACTATACCGATAAAGGCGACCGCCGCCTGGAGACCACCCTCTTTATCTGTGAGGGCGACTCGGCAAGCGGATCACTCACCAAGACACGTGATGTGAATACGCAAGCAGTATTCAGTCTCAAGGGAAAGCCCCTGAATGCCTACGGACTCACCAAGAAAATTGTTTACGAAAACGAAGAGTTTAACCTGCTTCAGGCAGCACTGGATATTGAAGAAAGCCTGGAGAACCTGCGTTATAACAACGTGGTGCTTGCTACCGATGCCGATGTGGACGGGATGCACATACGCTTGTTACTACTCACCTTCTTCCTTCAGTTTTTTCCTGACCTGGTGAAGAACGGACATGTATATATCCTGCAAACCCCCTTGTTCCGGGTACGGAACAAAAAGGAGACCATCTATTGTTATTCGGACGATGAGCGCAAACGCGCCATTGAAAAGCTGGGAACAAAACCGGAAATCACCCGATTTAAAGGTCTGGGTGAGATCTCTCCGGATGAGTTCAAGCATTTTATCGGTAAAGACATCCGTCTCGATCCGGTGATTGTGGGCAAAGAAGGTTCTATCGGGGAGATTCTGAGTTACTTCATGGGCAAAAACACCCCGGAGCGTCAGGACTTTATCATCGATAACCTGAAGGTCGAAAAAGACCTGGTGGAAGCAACGGCTTAGTACTAACCTCTCCGGATGCGGGATGCATTCCGGTTCTGTATTTATTTTTTGATTTACGATGAGCGATAAGAAAAATTTATTTGAGACTCCCGACGGTGCCGGAAACAGCGGTGATCATTCCATCACCCACCTCAGCGGGATGTATAAGAACTGGTTCCTGGAGTATGCCTCTTACGTTATTCTGGAGCGGGCTGTACCGGCAATCGAGGACGGGATGAAACCTGTTCAGCGCCGTATCCTGCATTCCATGTGGGAGATGGAAGACGGGCGTTACAACAAGGTGGCCAATATCATCGGTAACACGATGAAATACCACCCTCATGGTGATGCCTCTATCGGAGATGCTATGGTGCAGATAGGGCAGAAGGACCTGCTCATCGACATGCAGGGTAACTGGGGGAATATCTTTACAGGTGATTCCGCCGCCGCTCCCCGATACATCGAAGCACGCCTCTCCAAGTTTGCTTTAGATGTGGTGTTCAACCCGAAGACGACAAACTGGCAAAGCAGTTATGACGGACGTAACAAAGAACCCGTCACCCTTCCAGTTAAATTCCCGTTGCTCCTCGCTCAGGGGGTGGAAGGGATTGCGGTAGGTCTGGCGTGTAAAATTCTTCCACACAACTTTGTGGAGCTAATCGATGGATCCATTGCCGTACTGCGTGGGCGCAAACCGGAAATCTATCCGGATTTCCCTACTGCCGGCCTGGCCGACTTCTCGAACTACAACGACGGCCTGAGAGGAGGACGTATACGTGTGCGTGCCCGCATTGGCATGTACGACAAAAAGACGCTGGTGATCAGTGAGATTCCTTTCAGCACCACCACCAGCTCCTTGATTGACAGCATTCTTACCGCCAACGACAAAGGCAAGATCAAGATCCGTAAGGTGGAAGACAATACAGCCGAACAGGTGGAGATATTGGTACACCTTGCCGCAGGCTCCGATCCCGACAAGACCATTGATGCCCTCTATGCCTTTACCGACTGTGAGATATCCATCTCTCCGAATGCCGGAGTCATAGAAAGCGACAAGCCCCGTTTTGTAGGGGTAAATGAAATGCTGCGCATTTCCACACACCGCACCCTCGAACAACTACGCCGGGAGCTGGAGCTGGAGCTGCATGAGCTGCAAGAGAAATGGCACTTCTCTTCCCTGGAGAAGATCTTCATCAAAGAAGAAATGTATATCGACTTTAAAAAGTACAGCGACCGGGAAACACTGTATCAATACCTCTATGAACGGTTTAAGCCTTTCCGGAAAAAACTGATCCGCGACATTCACGACGAAGACCTGCAAAAACTTACCCAGATACCAATGATCCGTATCACCCGTTTTGACAGCATCAAGGCGGATGAAGTATTGAAAGACCTGGATCAGCGCATAGAACAGGTAAAACATCACCTGGCCAACCTGACTGATTATGCCATTGAATTTTTCAAAGAACTGAAAAAGAAATACGGTGCAGGCAAAGAGCGGAAGACGGAAATCAAGTCGTTCGAAAACATTGTCGCCACCCGTGTGGTCATCGCCAATGAAAAGCTGTATGTCAACCGGGAAGAAGGATTTGCCGGTTACGGACTGAAGAAGGATGAGCTGGTGACTGATTGCTCAGACATCGACGACATCATTGTGTTCCGAAAAGACGGAACCATGGTAGTAAGCAAGGTGCAGGAGAAAGCATTTGTAGGAAAGGACCTGTTACACATCGCCATCTTCAAGAAGAATGACGAGCGGACCACCTATAACATGATATACCGCGACGGACCGAAAGGTGCCGTGATGATGAAGCGATTCAACGTGACAGGTGTCACCCGCGATAAACCGTATGACCTCACCAAGGGAACAGCCGGGTCGGAAGTGCTTTATTTCTCTGCCAACCCCAACGGAGAAGCGGAAAGAGTGACCGTGTTCCTGAAACCGGCAGTGGCCCTGAGGAAGTTACAGTTCGATCTGGATTTCAGTGACCTGGGTATCAAGGCCAGGAGCTCTATGGGCAATATGGTGACCCGTAATCCCGTTAAGAAGGTTGTGATCAAGGAAAAGGGCATGTCTACCCTGGGAGCTCACAAGGTTTGGTTTGATGAAACCGTTCACCGCATCAATTACGAAGTGAAAGGCACTTACCTGGGTGAATTCATGGTGGAAGACCGGATTCTGGTGGTTACACACAGCGGTACATTCTCCCTCAAACCGGTGGAACTTACGGCGCATTTTGATGAAGACATTATTCTGATAGAGAAGTTTGATCCCAAGAAAGTGATGACGGCGGTTTATTTTGACGGAGAAAGCAAGAACTATTTTGTGAAGCGTTTTGCAATTGATCCAGCCAGCACCCGGGTTAATTTTATAACCGAACATGCCGAAAGCCGGGTGGAGCTCGTATCTCTGGAAACGTCTCCGGTGATTATCGTTCAGTTTGCCAAGGTGAAAGGGTTTGCTCCGAAGGACGAGAAGATCAAGCTGGAAGAGTTTATTGAAATCCGTAATCTGAAAGCGAAAGGCAATAAGCTCAGTGCGAACAAAATCAAAGAAGTGAACCTGGTGGAACCACCGGAAAGTAAAAAAAAAATAGCGGCCATTCCTAGAGAGGAAATTGAGTTCGAAAATTCAGCCGAATCGCCGGTGGAAGCCATGAGAAGGGCCGCCAAAAAAAAAGCCGAATTCGAAGAAAAGCATAAAGACCTCGACAAACCGAATCAGCTGAACCTGTTCTAGCCCATGAAATACCTGTTGCCCGCTTTTATCTGCCTGCTGCTGACCCTTCCGCTAACCGGGTTCGGACAGAGCAGGAAAGAGCAGGCACTTACAAAGGCCCAGGAAGCACAGAAGCTCCTGGATGGGGGAGATACCGACGGCGCAGTGAAGCTGCTCGAAGAAGCCATCAAGCTGGATCCTGCAAACATCAATTACCCTTACGAACTTTCTTATGCCTACATCTCCAGGAAGGACTATGCCCTCGCATTGAGTCACCTGGAGCCTTTGCTCGCGAACAAAGACGTGACTGACCTGATCTATGAACTCACCGGCACCTGCTACGAGAATATGGAACAGAGTCCTAAAGCCATGGAACTCTATGAACAAGGGTTAACCAAGTTCCCTGCATCGGGTAGACTCTACCAGGATTGCGGTCTGGTGGAAATGGGCAGGAAGGAATACAACCGCGCCCTGGTTTACTTCGAAAAAGGCATTGCTTCAGATCCCCTGTTTTCTTCCAATTATTACTGGGCCTCCCGTCTTTTTTGTCACTCTACCGAATCGGTATGGGGGATGATTTATGGAGAGTTGTTCGTGAATATGGAACGGGGGAGTAAACGAAGTGCTGAAATCAGCAAACTGCTGTATGATACCTACAAGAGTCAAATCAAGTTCAGGGCAGACACAACGTTTACTGTTAGCTTCAGCAAGCAGGCTTCTCTGGATCCTCAGGACACTGCCGGCGCACCGAAGATGAAGCTGCCCTTCGGAGTAGGAGTATATGAGCCTACTATTGCATTGGCGGCGTTTAATGAAAAGTCCATCACCCTCGCCTCACTGGACCGTATCCGTAAAAATTTTGTGGAGCTGTATTTTGCAAACGGACAAGAGAAAACCTATCCGAACATCCTTTTTGACTATCAAGACGAAGTCCTGAAAGCCGGTCACATGGAAGCCTACAACCATTGGTTGCTGATGGAAGGTGATTTAACTGCCTTCAGTGAGTGGCACAATGCAAACAGCGGCAAGTGGCTGAGTTTTGGAATCTGGTTCAAAGATCATCCTCTTGTGATCGACAAGCAGCACCTGTTTTACCGGGGACAACGTCAGCCTTCCAAATAAATCACGTTTTTTCTTTCGTAATCCATTGAGCTGCCGGCGCTGCCTGGTGTGCCTTCATCCTGGCAAGCAATTCGGGAATGGTTTTATCTACCAGAACCAGGTCGCGGTTGGATGTCTTCAGAAAACCGGTTGACACCATCTTGTCGGAAAGTGCTATCAGGTCGTCATAAAACCCATTCATGTTAAGCAGTCCAATAGGCTTCTGATGCAATCCCAGTTGTCCCCAGGTAAGCATCTCAAAAAGCTCTTCGAGTGTGCCGAAGCCACCCGGTAATGCAATAACGGCATCGGATAGCTCGTGCATTTTCAATTTGCGTTCGTGCATGGTTTCCACTTCGATGAGGCGGGAGAGTCCTTTGTGTGCGATCTCCAGTTTGCCCAGGAAACGGGGGAATACTCCTGTTACCTGCCCTCCGTTTTCCAACGCACCGTTGGCAACCGCACGCATCATACCCACATCGGCTCCTCCATATATCAGTTGAATGCCTTGTTCTGCCAGGGTCTTGCCCAAGAGGTAGGCTTGTTCGAGATAAACCGGGTCAAAGCCAGGACTGGCTCCGCAAAAAACGACTATGCTTTTCATAATTGAAGTATTTGTTACCGGCCTTATACGCGGAATCCTATGACAAGGATATCATCTACCTGATCCAGGACACCTTTCCATTGCTCTATTCCGATATCCAGGGCCTGTTTCTGCAAGGCCATCGGTTGGTTGTTATGGGTCATTAATAAATCTTTGAGCTGCTTGTATTTAAACTTTTTTCCATGAGCACCGCCAAACTGGTCGGCATAACCATCACTTGCAATATATACACAGTCGCCCTTTTTAAGTTGTATCCGCTGGTTGGTGAACGGTTTGGTGGCACCGGTATATACACCTATGGGTTGTTTGTCGCCTTTGATTTCTACCAGGTCGCCTTCGGTAACGAGGTATAAGGGGTTGTTGGCACCTGCGAACTGGAGCTCCATGGTTTCTTTATCATAAACACACAGGGCGATATCCATCCCGTCTTTGTTTTCTCCTTCGGCCCCGGTCTGTTTCAGGCATTTCATGATGTTCTCCCGCAACTGAAACAGGATCTGCTCCGGTGAGAATACTTCTTTCTCGTTCACTATTTCATTCAGCAAGGTGTTACCGATCATGCTCATAAATGCACCCGGTACGCCATGGCCTGTACAATCGGCTGCTGTGATGATGAGCTTGTTTCCTTTTTCCGAAAACCAGTAAAAGTCTCCGCTCACGATATCCCTTGGTTTGAATAAGACGAAGGAGTCGGGGAAGGCAGCGGTAATTTCTTCCTGAGCAGGGAGTATGGCTTCCTGAATGCGTTTGGCATAGAGGATGCTGTCTCTTATCTCCTTGTTTTGCGTTTCCACAATCTCTTTTTGCATCATCACCTCGGTGGTGCGTTCTTCTACTTTCCGTTCCAGGATTTCTTTTTCTTTCTGCAATTTATGTTCCCTGTT
>Ga0206898_10159_pt1 | contig 19866 bp, 15 predicted proteins | sample Alteio_BWOrgHeat_50_FD_153237 | JGI IMG/M metagenome (GOLD analysis project Ga0206898, IMG submission 153237) | Enriched cells from forest soil in Barre Woods Harvard Forest LTER site, Petersham, Massachusetts, United States -... | ecosystem: Environmental > Terrestrial > Soil > Temperate forest >...
GCCGAAAACCCCTTGGCCAAAAAAGGGAATCGGATTGCCTACTTCCGTGTGATGACTCCCGACGGGAAAGAGATGTACAAGAGTCCTGAAAACACCTTTACCTTCGATGGGGCAAAAGGGTATTTTTCAGGCAGGCAACCGTTTGAATACAACAGCCAGGAAATCAGTATCACTTCCTATTGCAACAACAACGGAGATAAATTTGTTCCGGGGAAATATCTGATTGAGGTAACGGTAGACGGATCGGTGATTGGTAATACCACCCTGGTACTCGAATAAACTATTTTTTAAATCCCACCAGTACTGACACACACCCTTCGGTATTGAGCTGGGTCTTATCTACCTGGTCTGGCACCCTGACGGTAACGGTCAGTTGAGTTGTCTGTTCTACATTAAAATCCCAGGTATCCGTGATTACATCTCCCGATTTGTTTTTATAAATCACGTTTCCTGTTGCATCCGATACCTGAAACTCCATCTGGCCCAATACACCCTCTCCCATTACCACCAGGCGGTAGCTCTGCCCCGAATTGAAGGTCATTACCATATCAGCCGATTGCCCTGGCGACATGGTGGTGGTATTCAGCTGCCCATTCGTCATATAGGGTGTCAGCTTGGGAAGGCATGACTTTTTGGTGAACGACTTACACTGAGCGGATAAATCCCCTGCCATTCCCAGAGATGACCCCATGAGGAACACGAGCAACAAGCGTTTTAAGGACATGAAACGAGTTTTAGTTGGAGAAAAGGGTACTCACAAATGCACTAAAAAAAAGTATCCGGCTCAGGATTTATTGATTGTCTTGGTACGCAATGCTTCTGCCTTTTTGGCTATTTCTGAAATCTGATCTTTGGAAACGGTAAAGGACGAACCTCCTCCTATGGTTGTTTCATGGGTATTCGGATCGGTCTTGGATGTGCTTTTACCTTCATTGGTTTTAATCTTGGTGAAGGAGTCACGCAGGTCAATGAGGTCGCTCAGCATGGCCGATACATCCTGGTCCTTCTTTTGTTCCGTCATTAATCCAATCAGGTTATCCAAACTGAGTTTTTGTTCGGCAATGCGGTTATTGATTTCAGGGTTGTCTTTGGATAAAGCCACACGCGTGGCGATGTACAAGCCTTCCACCCATCCCCCTGCAACAATCAGGGCAGAGGTGGCAGGACGCTGATTTTCCTGCAGGTAGGCATCGGCAGTCCAATAAGAATCGGAAATAATGGAGAGAAGGGAGTCGCGGTTGTTGCTGTTGGCTTGCATCCTGTCCATCGTGGTTTCTCCAAAGGCATCCGAAATACCCAAGGCAGAGGCCAGGTTATTTACTTTTTTAAGATAGAGCAGGGATTCCGAGGAGGCATCGAAAATGGTGGTAAAGCTCAGATCGGTTCCATAAACACCCAGGTTAAGCGCACGGCCTGCAGAGGTATTGTATTTGGTGGCGTTATCGAGGGAATTAAGATAATCCTTGTTATAGGTAGCCCCTGCTTTTTTCAGCAGGTCGGCTGTTTCTATTGGGGAAGGGAGCGCATAAAAAACCTTCTGAGCATTGGAAGCATCCCGTTTTCCTTTTTTTGATGCAGCAGTATCAGTCGAGGCATTCTCTTTCTCTTCCGAATTGGATTCACTGTTTCCGCATGATGCGAGCACACAAACAAATGCTCCCAATATCAATCTCATGCCAATGCTATTCCTGCTCATAAAATATCTGAATTAATGTATGTCTAGCAAATATAGAAAAATTTCTCAATGTGCTTCCAGCCAATTGATTCCATTCCCCATACCCACTTCAATGGGTACGGTCATCGGAATGGCAAGGCGCATGTGCGATTCAATGAGGGGTTTTACCTTATCCAGTTCTTCCACCGGCACATCAAACACCAACTCGTCATGAACCTGCAGGAGCATGCGGGTGCGGAATTGCTGCTTTTGCAAATCGGCATGAATCCGGATCATGGCTATTTTTATCATGTCTGCCGCCGAGCCCTGAATAGGGGCATTGATGGCGTTACGTTCGGCAAAGCCACGCACGGTAGCGTTGGCCGAAGTAATGTCGCGCAGGTACCTCCGCCTGCCCATAATCGTCTCTACATATCCTTTCGCCCTGGCCTTTTCAATGCTTTCATCCATATAGGTTTTCACACCCGGATACTGACTGAAATAGTTTTCAATGATTTCCGCAGCTTCTTTGCGGGGGATGTTGAGCCTTTCCGATAAGCCGAAGGCAGAGATTCCGTAGATGATCCCAAAGTTGACCATCTTGGCATTTCGGCGCATATCACCTGTCACCTGCTCCAGGGAAAGCCCGTATACTTTGGCGGCCGTAGCGGTATGAATGTCATGCCCGCTCCGGAAAGCTTCCAGCATGCCGGCATCCTTGCTCAGCTCTGCAATGATGCGTAACTCAATCTGGGAATAGTCGGCCGACAGGAGTGTATACCCTTCTCCTCTTGGAACAAATGCTTTACGTACCTCTTTCCCACGTTCTGTCCGTATAGGGATATTCTGCAGATTCGGGTTATCCGAACTCAGACGGCCTGTAGCCGCCACCACCTGGTTGTAACTCGTATGAATCCTTCCTGTATGTGGATTAATCAGATCAGGCAGCGTATCTACGTATGTATTCTTCAGCTTTACCAGTTCCCGATAGTCCAGTATTTTGCCTACAATCGGATGTTTTCCGGTAAGCTTCACCAGGATGTCCTCACCGGTTGCATACTGTCCCGTCTTGGTCTTCTTGGGCTTTTCGGTGATCTTCAGCACTTCAAACAAGAGGTCGCCCACCTGTTTCGGTGAACTGATGTTGAAACGTGTCCCGGCAAGGGCTTGTATTTCATTGTCGATGGCCAAGATGTCCTTTTCCAGTTCTCCGGAAAGTTCTTTCAGGGCTGCCTTATCAACCCGTATCCCTTCTGCTTCCATCGCAGCAAGCACCGGAATGAGTGGTATTTCCAGTTCTTCAAACAACTTCTTTGTATTCGTATCCGAGAGCAGGGGTTGAAAAATTCCTTTCAGCTGAAAGGTAACATCCGCATCTTCAGCGGCATATTCGGTAATCTGTGTGAGCTCTACATCACGCATGGAGGTCTGCCCTTTCCCTTTTTTCCCGATAAGGGTTTCAATGCTTACCGGTGAATAGTTCAGGTAAGTCTCAGACAGCACGTTCATATTGTGCCGCATATCCGGCTGAAGCAGGTAATGTGCAATCATGGTATCAAACAACTTTCCGGCAAGGGTAATGCCATAGCGCTGCAGGATGGTCAGGTCGTACTTGATGTTTTGTCCGATCTTAGTAATCTCTGCATTTTCAAAAACGGGTTTGAACTCGCTGACCAGGGCCTTGGTAGCAGCCTGATCGGCAGGCACGGGCACATACCAGGCTTCTCCTGCTTTCCATGAAAAGGACATCCCTACCATTTCTGCCTGCAGCGCATCCACTCCGGTTGTTTCCGTATCAAAACAAAGCTCGGTATGTGTCAGCAATTCGGCAACCAGTCGGGTGCGTTTTTCCGGAGTGTCTGCTACAACATATTGATGCGCAGTATCCAGTATGGTTTTGTATACCGTTGGGGCAGGGTCATTGGCATCCCCTTCTTGTGTTTCTGTTGCTCCCCCTTCTCCAAACAGGTCTATCTGCCCGTTTTTATCTTCTTTGGCAGCCTTGGCGGTGTTTCCACCATCTGCCTGCTCCCCTCCTGTAATCAACGTATTCCCCAGTACCTGTTCGGCCATCCTGCGGAACTCCAGTTCGGTAAACAAAATGCGTAACGCATCCCAGTCGGGATCCTTGCGGGCAAGTTCTTCTTCGTTCAGTTCCACCGGTGCGTCACAGATAATGGTGGCCAGCCGTTTCGACTGTATAGCCATTTCTTTGTTCTTCTCCACCTTTTCCTTCATCTTGCCTGTCAGCTTACCGGTGTTTTCCAGCAGGTTTTCAATGCTGCCATAGTCTTTGATAAACTTCATCGCTGTTTTCTCTCCTACCCCCGGAATTCCGGGTATGTTGTCCACCTGATCTCCCATCAGTCCCAGGATATCAATCACCTGACTCACCCGTTCAATCTCCCATTTCGCACACACCTCTTTCACACCCATGATCTCCACGCCATTGCCCAGGCGGGCAGGCTTGTAGATGAAAATATTATCGGAGACCAGCTGGCCGAAGTCTTTGTCCGGTGTCACCATATAGGTCGTATAGCCCTGCTGCTCTCCTTTCTTAGCCAGGGTGCCGATTACATCATCCGCTTCAAAGCCCGGAAGCTTGATGGCGGGAATACGAAAGGCTTCCACCATGCGGAAGATATAGGGTATGGCCAGACTAAGGGCTTCCGGCATCTCTTCCCGGTTGGCCTTATAACTTTCGAATTCGGTATGCCTGTGTGTTGGCTCAGGCGTATCGAATACGACCGCAATATGACTTGGGTTCTCTTTCTTCAGCAGATCCAGCAGGGTAAGCGTGAAACCAAAGACAGCTGAAGTGTTCAGTCCTTTGGAATTGACCCGTGGATTTTTTTGAAAAGCAAAATAGGCGCGATATATCAGGGCAAAAGCATCGAGCAAAAACAATTTTTTGGGTGATTCGGAGGTCATAGACAAGGAATAAAGAGCAGGTTCGGTTTAGTTCCAGGCTCGCCGTCACGTTATGTGTACGAAGCAGGACTGGGGACATAAAAATAGGGCTTTTTCCGGGGAGGTTGCATAAAAAGCAAAAATCCCTTCCGGTCATGGAAGGGATCTTGTTTTTCGGGGAAGAAGATCAGCCTTTTTGTGATTTCACCCAGGTATTGTATTGCTGAACCACTTCGGTCAGCTGGTCAAAATCGTATTTTTTGTCATGTACATCTTTTACCAGTTCGGCATTGTCTCCCATGTAGTCATCCACAATTTTCTTGAAATGCATGGATTTCACACGGATCATCTCTTTGGAATCGGCTTTCTCAATAAAATATTCCGATTTGTATACGATGCTGTTACCGCTCTGCCATTCATACTGATGTTCATAGAGGTTGATTGCGCCACAGGAAAGGCATTTCACAAACGATTCTTCACCCTCCACCGGACGGGAAACAAACCGGGTACCATCGAAACAGAATTCTTTGGCCTTGGCAGGAGTAAATGATTTTTTCTCTTCCTCTGATTTTTTCAGAGTCACTCTGGAATAGAAATCAAACTCCTTTTTAGGGTTCACTTTAATCTCTCCCTTCATGGTATCTCCGGTAGCGGTCAACACATAACCTGCTTTCCAGATTTGCTGGGCTTGGGAAGCCGTAACAAGGGAACTCATTACCAGTAAAACCAACAACCTGACTCCTTTCATAGTGACATTATTTTTTAGCCTTTCAAAGGAAAAGAATCTTTTCCAGACTTGAAAATACCAGTTGGAAACTTATTAACAACAAGGTAATCATAACATTGGAACAATGCTAACGTACCGGTAATTTTGTCCTTCAAAATAAAATAAATGAGGGCAGTGAGCAGTACAATTAGCGCATCCGGCTATCTTTGAGCAGAATCCTAAGCAAATAACTGAGATCCATTGATACGCATGAGACATCCTATATTTCAACTACCTGTAAAATTCATTTTTTCCGGCCTGATCACCCTCGTTTTCTTTTCCTGCAACGAGCATCCTGCGCCTCCGGCTATCAGCGAAAAGGAGAAACCACTACCCGAGGCTGTAGCGACTTTGAATTATTCGGTTGTCACCTCCTATCCTCACGACACCTCTTCCTTTACAGAGGGATTTGTGTTTCACGACAAGGAGCTCTATGAAAGTACAGGAGCAACGGGCAATTTGCCTCAAACACGTTCCTTATTTGGTGTTGTTGACTTGAAAACAGGCAAAATCAACAAAAAAGCCGAACTTGACAGGGAGAAATATTTCGGAGAAGGGATTGTCTTTCTGGATGGCAAAGTATATCAACTGACTTATACAACCAATATTGGATTTATTTACGATGCAACTACTTTCCGCAAATTGCGGGAATTTACTTTTCAAAACAAAGAGGGCTGGGGATTTACTACAGACGGGAAGCAACTGATCATGAGCGATGGAACAAATGCCCTGACCTATCTGGATCCTAACACCTTACAACCTGTCAAGTCGGTTGAAGTTTCAGAAAACGGTTATGCAGTTGACTTTTTAAATGAACTGGAATATATTCATGGAGCTATTTACGCCAATATTTGGAGAACAAACACCATCGTAAAAATAGATCCCCAGAGTGGTCGGGTAACAGCCAAACTGGATCTGACTGCTTTGGCCGAAGATGCCAGAATTAAATATTCAGGATCCCAGGAAATGAATGGAATTGCATATGACTCGCTCAATGATCAAATCCTGGTGACAGGAAAAATGTGGCCTAAAATTTATGAGATAAAATTCGTGCACTGATCTATTGAAGCCGGTTGCTTTTCTTGAAACAACCGCTAATTGATGCTCCAGGTCGTGCCATCTTTTGAATCTTTAATTGCGATATGTAGTTTTTGCAGTTCATCCCGTATCTTATCCGAAGCTGCAAAATCTTTTTTCTGTTTGGCTTCCTGACGCAGGTCCAGCACCAGTTTCATCACTTCTCCGGTCAGCTCATTGTTGTCGCTTGTTTCATTTTTCAATCCAAGCACATCAAACAAAAACCCCTGGAATATTTTCTTCAGCAATGCTAAATCCGGTTCACTTATCGTTTCCGTTCCGGCATGTACCGCATAGATGATACGTGCACCTTCAAAGAGCTGAGCAACGAGAATGGGGCTATTGAAATCGTCATTCATCGCGGCATAGCATTTCTTTTCCAGCTCAGTAATATTGGTTGTAGAGGCATTGCCGGCTTTTAGTTTTCCAAGCAACTCATAGCTGCTCATCAGGCGTTGAAAGCCTTTTTCGCTGGCCTGCAAGGCTTCATTTGAAAAATCAAGCGTACTGCGGTAATGGCTTTGCAGCATAAAGAAACGCACCGTCATGGGCGAATAGGCTTTATCCAGCAGGGGGTGGTTACCGGTAAACAATTCGCCCGGCAAGAATCCGTTCCCGGCCGATTTGGACATGCGTGTTCCGTTTACAGTAAGCATGTTCGTATGCATCCAGTATCTTACCGGTGCCGTGTGATTACAGGCCTGACTTTGGGCTATCTCATTGGTATGGTGGGTTGCCTGCAAATCCATGCCCCCACCGTGAATGTCAAATGTCTCTCCCAGGTATTTGCTGCTCATGGCAGAGCACTCAATGTGCCAGCCGGGAAAGCCCCAGCCCCATGGCGAAGGCCAGCGCATCACGTGCTCCGGCTTGGCATGTATCCACAAAGCAAAATCCAAGCGCCCCTTTTTCTCATCCTGCCCGCCCAGCTCACGTGTTCCGGCTATCAGGTCTTCCAGCTGCCGGTTGGTGAGCAAACCATAAGGGTATTGCCCATTGTATTTTTCTACGTCGAAATAAACCGTTCCGTTCACTTCATATGCATATCCGTTGGCAATAATCCGTTTGATCATCTCAATCTGCTCGCAGATATGGCCGGTGGCAGTAGGTTCAATATTAGGGGGAATCGTATTAAAGCTGCGCATGACTTCGTGAAACCCGAGCGTGTATTTCTGTACGATCTCCATCGGTTCCACCTGTTCCAGCTTGGCTTTCTTGGCGAATTTATCATCGCCTTCATCCCGGTCCCCTTCCAGGTGACCGGCATCGGTAATGTTACGCACATACCTCACCTTATACCCCAGGAAACAGAGGTAGCGGTATACCAGGTCGAACGACACAAAGGTGCGGCAGTTGCCCAGGTGTACATCGCTGTAAACTGTTGGCCCGCATACGTACAATCCCACAAAAGGAGGACTGAGTGGTGCGAACTTTTCTTTGGTACGGCTAAGGGTGTTATAAACGAACAATGGCTCCGTCATAGGGAGCCAAAGTTACAGAGTTTTTTCGGAAAAGGACCTGACTAATCTTCCAGCGGTGAATCTCCTTTATATACCCCGCCTTCAAAAAGGGCTACGCGGGTGAGTATTCCATTGTCCGTATAAATATAGACTTTACCGTTGATGAGCTTGCCGTGTTCAAAGTCGCCGGACTTGCTCTTTTGTCTGTTTTTGTTGTAGATGGTAATGCCTTTGCCGGTAATGGTAGAAAGATCGACAGGGGGTTTATTGACCAGTGCGGTAGAGCCGCCTTCAATCTTTTCGTCCGCTTTCACGCTGATATTGGCATCTTTAGGAGGAGGGGGAGGAGCATCTTTCTTGGCTACGATGCTGGTATTCTTTTGTTCAAACATTTGGGTCTTGGCAGGATCGGTATCCAGGTTGCCCCCGTTGAATGTCTTTTTGGCTTTCAGGGATCCATCAGGCCAGTATTCTGTAATCACTCCATCTTCACGGCCTTCTTTCCAATCCCCTTCAATCATTACTTTTCCATTCTCATCCAGGTATTGTTGCTTGCCTTCCCGTTTACCGGATTCATTGAAGTTAAACGCCTGCTGCACCTGACCATTGTCGTAGTAGAGCTTATAGGGTCCTACCCAACGGTTGTTTTTCCAGTTTCCTTCTTCCGATATCTTACCATTTTCATGGTACATAATGGCATATCCGTTAGGGCGGTTATTCTCAAATGTCAGTTTGTTTTGGAGATTTCCATTAGGGAAGTAATGCTTCCAGATTCCTACTTTCAGGCTATTCATGTATTTACCTTCTTCCACGGTCACATCCGGACCATATTCCGGGAGGTTGAGCAACTTTCCGGTAAGGATCCATTTTCCCTGTCGCTTCCCCTGGTCATCCACCAAGTTCACCGTATCCTTCCCCTTGAGGACAAAAGACTGGGCCAACCCAATCTTACAGACGATAAACAAAAATATGAGTGTAAATTTTTTCATCCAAGAGTACAAATTATGATCGGATTTCGTTGGAGACGTATAAAGACCTGTTACGGCACCTGATCCCTTATAGTTTAATGATTTAGATTAACACACGATTTTCGTCGACATATGAATAGTTTGCAATGATACGAACAAATTTAATACAATTGGGAAGCGGAGATTGATTCTCTTGTACGGCAAGCCACTTTCAGAGGTTACAAGAATTCTTCATTACTTTATCCAGATTTGTCAACATCTCCCGTGTCATCTTATCCAGGCTATAAGCCGGGTTCCAGCCCCAATCCTGGCGCGAATGGGAGTCGTCGATGCTATGGGGCCAGGTATCGGCTATTTGCTGCCGGTAATCGGGTTTATAGGTCATCATAAAATCAGGGATGTGTTTCTTGATTTCAGCCGCTATTTCCTTAGGAGAAAAGCTGATTCCGGCCAGGTTGTAACTCGACCGGATCTTGACTTTTGCCGGGTCCGCCTGCATCAACTCCAAGGTAGCCCTTAGGGCATCCGGCATATACATCATTGGCAGGGCTGTATCAGCACTTAAAAAACACTCGTAAGTCTTTGATTTTAAGGCTTCATGGAAGATATGTACGGCATAATCCGTCGTGCCTCCACCCGGAGCCGATTTCCAGCCTACCAGGCCGGGATAGCGTAAACTGCGTACATCTACACCGTATTTCTGAAAATAATATTCACACCAGCGCTCCCCAGCTTGTTTAGAAATTCCATACACCGTGCTGGGTTCCATGATGGTAAATTGGGGAGTCAGGTCGGAGGGGGTATTCGGACCAAAGACAGCGATAGAACTTGGCCAATATATCCTGGAAATCAGCTTCTCCCGGCCCAGCTCGAGCACATTCAGGAGGCCTGCCATATTCAGGTTCCATGCAAATAAAGGGTTTTTCTCTGCGGTAGCCGAAAGCAAGGCTGCGAGCAGGTAAACCTGGGTCACCCCGTGTTTCTTTACAACAGCTAAGAGCCGCTGGTTATCAGTAACATCCAGCGCCTCAAATGGGCCGTCGCCTGGAGTTTCCGGAGCTTTTAAGTCAGATGCAACCACATTGGATACACCGTATTGGGAACGCAATGTTTCCACCAATTCGGTTCCAATCTGGCCGGACGAGCCGATTACCAGAATTTTATCCTTCATTCTATTCGTTTTGACAGGGTCAGTAAGCACCCAAAAGTAGGAAAAAAATAGCTGGGCGGGACATTTGTCCAGAGCCACCGGATGTCCCGGCGAACAAGGACAACATCCTGACAAGGATCAGGAGTCTTGCCAACGGAGATGTTGTATCTTTGCATTCCATTCTAATCCCATGGCACTCTATAATAAAGTCAACAAACAGGAGCTCAAACAACGGCTGATCGCTGAAACGATCAAACGGATTACCGTTTCTTTTTACCGCTATGTTATCATTTCCGATCCTGCCACCCTGCGGGATGACCTCTTCCGTCAATGGAGAGCATTGAATATTTTCGGAAGGATCTATATTGCCAGAGAAGGCATCAATGCCCAGATGGCTGTTCCGGAGTCTAACTGGGAAGCTTTTTTGGAGCAACTCTATTCCGACCCCCGCTTTAAAGATGTACCCATGAAGATTGCCGTAGAAGACGATGGGAAATCCTTTTATAAACTGGTCATCAAAGTGCGGAAAAAAATTGTCGCCGATGGCTTGGATGACGATGCTTTTGACGTGACCAACGTAGGCAAACACCTGACCGCGAAAGAATTTAATGAAGCCATGGATACCGAAGGCGTGGTGGTCGTAGACATGCGTAACAGCTATGAAAGCGAAATCGGTCATTTCGAAAATGCACTCACCCCGGATGTGGATACCTTCCGGGAAGAACTGCCCCTGGTAGTAGAACAGCTGAAAGATAAAAAGGACAAAAAAATACTCCTCTACTGTACCGGTGGCATACGCTGTGAGAAAGCCAGCGCTTACATGCGTCACCACGGCTTCTCCGATGTCAACCAGCTGCACGGAGGCATTATTGAGTATGCCCGTCAGGTAAAAGCCCAGTCACTCGTGTCCAAATTCAAAGGGAAAAACTTTGTCTTTGACGAACGCCTGGGAGAAAGCATCACCGCTGAAGTCATCAGCGAATGCCATCAGTGTGGCGCCCCCTGCGACACCCATACCAATTGTGCCAACGAAGCCTGCCACCTGCTCTTTATACAATGTGAAGCCTGTGAAGAAAAATACCAGGGCTGTTGTACTCCTGCCTGCCAGGCTACCCTCACCCTTCCGGAAGAAGAACGCAGACTGAAACGGAAAGCCGCTGCCAAAGAAGCCGATTCTCTTACCGTATACAAGAGCCGACTGAGGCCCAACCTGAAAGAAACATTTAAGCCCAATTCCTAGTTTTGGACCGACTGACAAAAGTCAGCTGCCGATGTATTGAAAGCTCAAAAATTTTCATTATGTTTGTTAGGATAAACCACTCATGAGAAGGATATTCTACATCGATCTCAAGCGCATCACCAAGCGTAATCCCGAATAGGAACACGATTCCTTCCGCTCTTTTATTCTCCGATCTCTTCACATTTTAATCTGTATAAGCATGCCTGTTTACCATAAACTGGGGGCTTTCCCTCAAAAGCGCCATACCGTTTTCAAAAGTCCGAAGGGTGCATTTTATTACGAACAACTTTTTGGAACGGAAGGCTTCAGCGGTATGTCATCCCTCACCTACCATGTTCACCGCCCTACCCAGGTCAAGGAAATACTTCGGTCCTATTCCGTAGCTCCTAAAATAGCCATCGACAAAAACATCCGTGCCCTGTTGCTCAAAGGCTTTGAAGTAACCCCAGCCGATGATTTTCTGGACAGCCGCAAGGCACAGCTCGTCAACAGCGATGTGCACCTGGGACTGGCAGCACCGCGCAAATCGATGAAGGACTATTTTTATAAAAATGCCGACGCAGATGAAATGCTGTTCATCCACAAAGGAACAGGCAAGCTCCGCACGTTTATGGGCACCATCCCCTTCGAGTATGGTGACTACCTCATCATCCCCCGGGGAATGATTTACCAGATTGAGTTCGACACCCCTGACAACCGCCTGCTCTACCTCGAATCCTTTGCTCCCATCTATACGCCCAAACGTTACCGCAATCCCTTCGGTCAGCTGCTGGAACATTCCCCTTATTGCGAACGGGATTACAAACTTCCGGTAGACCTGGAGACACACGATGAGAAAGGCGATTTTCTGATGAAGATCAAGAAGGAGGGAATGATACACGAAGTGGTGTATGCCACCCATCCCTTTGATGTGGTGGGTTGGGACGGGTACAATTTCCCTTACGGCTTTTCCATTCATAACTTCGAACCCATCACCGGCCGGGTACATCAGCCTCCTCCGGTGCATCAGACATTCGAAACGAATGCTTTCGTGGTGTGCTCATTTTGCCCTAGGCTATATGATTATCATCCCCTGGCCATTCCTGCCCCATACAACCACAGCAACATTGACAGCGATGAAGTGCTGTATTATGTGGACGGTGATTTCATGAGCCGCAACAACATCAAGCAGGGACACATCACCCTTCACCCCAAAGGCATCCCACACGGCCCGGCACCCGGAGCCATGGAACGCAGCATCGGCCACAAAGAAACCCAGGAGCTGGCAGTGATGGTAGATACCTTCCGCCCCTTGCAGGTAACCGAAGAGGCAATGAAGATTGATGATGGGAAGTATTATAAGAGCTGGACGGAGTAAGGGAAAAACAGAAATAAGATTTTAAAAAAACGATTTACAATAACCTTAAGCAACATGAAAACAAACGACGTAGCACCTACACTGGAAAAGATTTACAAAGAAGCAGGCGACTTTCTGCCTTTGAACGGAACCGACTACATTGAGCTGTATGTAGGCAATGCGAAACAAAGTGCGCATTATTACAAAACGGCTTTTGGTTTTCAATCCCTGGCTTATGCGGGACTGGAGACCGGAGTAAAAGACCGTGCTTCTTATGTATTGCAGCAGGACAAGATCCGCCTGGTGTTGACCACCCCGCTCAAATCCGATTCTCCCATCAACGACCACCTGCGCAAGCACGGTGACGGGGTTAAAGTGGTTGCCCTTTGGGTGGATGATGCCACCAAATCGTTTAAAGAAACCGTAGCCCGTGGAGCCAAACCGTTTATGGAGCCGGTAAAAGAGGAAGATGAAAACGGATATGTGATCCGTTCGGGTATCTATACTTACGGCGAGACCGTTCACATGTTTGTAGAACGTAAAAACTACAATGGCTTGTTCCTTCCCGGCTACAAAGCCTGGAAATCGGATTACAACCCTGCTCCTGTTGGATTGAAATTCATCGACCACATGGTAGGTAACGTCGGTTGGGGAGAAATGAACCAGTGGGTAGAGTGGTATCAAAAAGTGATGGGCTTCATCAACCTCCTCTCCTTCGATGACAAAGACATTTCCACCGAATACTCCGCCCTGATGAGCAAGGTGATGAGCAACGGAAACGGACGCATCAAATTTCCGATCAACGAACCGGCCGAAGGAAAAAAGAAATCTCAGATTGAAGAATACATCGAGTTTTATGAAGGACAAGGGGTACAACACATTGCCGTTGCCACCGACAACATTGTAGACACCGTCACCCAGCTCAAAGCCAGAGGCGTGGAGTTTCTGCAGGTACCCGCAAGCTACTACGTAGAAGCACAGGCCCGTATCGGAAAGATTGATGAAGACATTGCCGAGCTGGCCAAACACGGCATCCTGGTTGACCGGGATGACGAAGGTTACCTCCTGCAGCTCTTCACCAAACCGGTAGAAGACCGCCCAACCATGTTCTTCGAAATCATACAGCGCAAAGGAGCACAGTCTTTCGGCAAAGGAAATTTCAAAGCCTTGTTCGAAGCCATTGAGCGGGAACAGGCGAGAAGAGGAACATTATAGAGAGAAAGAGAAACACCTGCCTGCCGTGGCGCAGGCTTGCGTGACGGCAGGCAGGGAAACAGAGATAGAGATTAGTCGAAGTAATTGTAAAAAAGAAGCTCCTTGTTATGGGAGCTTCTTTTTTGTTTACATCCTGGTTAAGTATGCTGCTTCGAGAATGGAGTTAATGGAACCGTTCTGGTTATTTTTAATACCTTTAGGAGGAACATCGATTCATGCAATGAAGAAAATTTGCGGTTTGTTTTTTCTGGTCTTTTTACTCACCTCCTGCTCCAAAGTCAAATGGAGCAATGTTACGGTAAACGACAAATACGCCTTGCAGCTCCCCTCCTACCTCAAGCCTGCCAGCTTCAGCAAAGATGCTTCCCTGCAGGTGCAGAATTCGGAAAAGGAATTTTACCTGATGTTAGTGGATGAAGACAAAGCTCAGTTTGTGCAATACGGACTGGATTACGACCTGCATACCTATTTCAAAGTAGCAGCCAACAAATACGATTCTTCCGGTACGGTGCACCCTACACTTTTCCTGCTTGGGAAAGATTCTGCCTGTCAGGCCGACTTTAAAGGGAATATCAACGGAAACGATGTTTTATTTAAAGTGGTGACCATAGAAACCAAGAGCAGTTTCTACAAACTGATCATCTGGATGATGCTTAGGGACAAAGAAACGCATGCTCCTGATGTTGAACGCATTATTCACTCCTTCCACGAAATTCAGACGCATTAACCCGCATTCCGGTTACGTGTAAGTAGAATCGTGACAGTTTCCTTTAGCATCACGTCATCTTCCTAGAGATTCATGACCTTTTCCTTTAGACTTATGTCATCTTCCTAGAGAATCATGACCATTTCCTTTAGACTTACGTCATCTTCCTGGAGAATCATGACCTTTTCCTTTAGACTTACGTCATCTTCCTAGAGAATCATGACCTTTTCCTTTAGCCTTACGTCATCTTCCTGGAGAATCATGACCTTTTCCTTTAGACTTACGTCATCATGCTAGAGATTCATGACCTTTTCCTTTAGACTTACGTCATCTTCCTAGAGAATCATGACCATTTCCTCTGGGAAAAGGTTATCTTCTCAGAGAAAACTGTCACGATTGTACTATTTAGCAACCGGCAGCTGACTACATCCTTCACTTACAACTATACATTGTCCATCGTCAACTGGACACGCTCCACTTACAACTATACATTGTCCACTTACAACTATACATCCTCCACTTACAACTATACATTGTCCAACGTCAACTGGACATCCTCCACTTGCAACTATACATTGTCCAACGTCAACTATACATCCTCCACTTACAACAATACATTGTCCAACGTCAACTGGACATCCTCCACTTACAACTATACATTGTCCATCGTCAACTGGACATCCTCCACTTACAACTATACATTGTCCATCGTCAACTGGATATCCTCCACTTACAACTATACATTGTCCAACGTCAACTGGACATCCTCCACTTGCAACTATACATTGTCCAACGTCAACCGGACACACTCCACTTACAACTATACATTGTCCATGCTGGTCGGGACATGTTGTCCCGACCCCAACAGCTCCAAATCAGAAACCCTTAACAAACTGCCAGTTGCAGTTCGTTAAGGGTTTCAAAAGTGTTTTAATTAAAAAACTGTCTTACTTCAATGTCACACCAACGGTAGACGTCAGTGTTCCATCTACATAGAGTTCTACCGTATAGCTGCCGGGGGTAAACAGGTTCTTGCCGGGCTCGTTGTATTCCATATTCATGTCAGCTTTTGCACCGGTGTAGTCAATTTCCTTGCTGACAGTAAACTGGGTGTCTTCGCCTTTGCTGTTCTTGAATTTACCGGAATTGGCTTCCGGACCACCGATCACTTTGCCATCAGGAGCAACGATACGCATGTAAACGGTTTTCTTACCGGCAGGCGCAACTTTGTTATCCATCACACTGAAAGAAGTGCTGAACTTGATGACTTTCTTGGCCATGGAAGTTTCGTCGAGCTTGTCGCTCATAAACTTCTTCTTCATTGGCATCACCTTTACGTATTCCGTTCTCAAAACAGAAGCCGTGTTTACCTTATCTGTCAGGTCCGCTTTGTCGGCGTTGGCTTTGCTCAGGTTGGTGGTCAGGTCGTCATTCTCTTTCTTGAGGAGTTTGTTTTCTGTAACCAACTGGTCAATACGCTCCAGGTATTCTTCGGTCAGCTTGTTCAGCTCAGCCACTTTGGCATCCAGTTCCTTCTTTTTAGAAGCATTTCCTTTGGATTGTTTCTTGAGTGTAGCTATCTCACCTTCCATGGCAGTGATCTGGGCAACGCCCTGGTCAATTACCTTGTTCAGTGAATCGTTTTTGCCGCGGAATACTTCCAGCTCGGCTACTTTCGATTTCACATCCACTTCCAGGTTGGTGTTGTTAACCACCAGGGTATCTACCTTGGTTTGCATAACTGTTATTTCCTTCTCTTTTTGGTTCCAGAGAAATATGTTGGCTCCGAGCGATCCAATAAGCAGCACGGTCAGTAAAATCAAAATGCCTTTATTGTTCTTCTGCTCTTTTTTATCGTTTTCCATTTGGGTTAGTGTGTTGTTTTTAGTTTTAAAGATTTCATTTCTGATACAAAGATATTCAAAAACAGACTCGAAATCTGTTGATTCTTATCATTTTACGGGTTTGCTTGCAATGCCCAGATCGTCGAGTTGTTCCTGGGAAATCAAGGAAGGCGCATCAATCATCACATCTCTGCCCGAATTGTTTTTAGGGAACGCAATGAAATCGCGTATGGCTTCCGCACCTCCAAACAGAGAGCACAGCCTGTCGAAACCGAATGCGAGCCCACCGTGCGGAGGAGCCCCGTATTCAAACGCATTCATCAAAAAGCCGAACTGGTATTGGGCATCTTCTTTTGTAAAGCCGAGTATTTCAAAGATACGTGCCTGCAGTTCCTTGTCGTGGATACGGATGGATCCTCCTCCTATTTCAACTCCATTGATAACCATGTCATAGGCATTGGCGCGTACTGCTCCAGGGTCTGACTGAAGCAAACCAATGTCTTCGGGCTTGGGAGCCGTAAACGGGTGGTGCATGGCATGCCAGCGTTTGCTGTCATCGTTCCACTCCAGCATGGGGAAGTCCATTACCCAATGACAGGCAAAAGTATTTTTATCCCTTAGTCCAAGCCGGGTTCCCATTTCGAGGCGAAGTTCATTTAATGCTTTACGTGTTTTTGCCGTTCCTCCTGCCATCACCAGCATCAGGTCTCCGGCCTGTGCACCGAACGCAACAGCCCATTTCTTCAGTTCCTCTTCATTGAAGAATTTATCTACAGACGATTTGATCGTTCCATCGGCATTGCAGCGGGCATACACCAGGCCGGTGGCCCCTATCTGGGGACGCTTCACAAATTCAGTCAACTCATCGAGTTGTTTGCGCGTATAGTCCGCAGCACCTTTTGCACAAATGCCCACTACCAGTTCCGCGTCGTCAAATACTTTAAATCCTTTGCCTTTCACCACCTCATTCAACTCCACAAATTTCATGTCAAAGCGTATATCGGGTTTGTCGGATCCGTAGTATTTCATGGCATCGGCATAAGTCATACGGCTCAATACCGGGATGTCAATGCCTTTCACCACCTTGAACAAATGGCGTGTCAATCCTTCAAACATCTGTAGAATATCTTCCTGCTCCACAAACGACATTTCACAATCTATCTGAGTAAACTCCGGCTGACGGTCTCCGCGCAGGTCCTCATCCCGGAAGCATTTTACAATTTGATAGTAGCGGTCGAAACCTGCCACCATCAATAATTGTTTAAATGTCTGTGGACTTTGTGGCAAGGCATAGAACTCTCCGGGGTTCATGCGGGAAGGTACCACAAAGTCACGGGCTCCTTCGGGAGTGGACTTGATGAGCACCGGTGTCTCCACTTCCAGGAACTGATGTTTATCCAGGTAGTTACGTGTTTCAATGGCCATGCGGTGACGCAGTTCAAGATTAGCACGCACAGGGTTACGACGCAAATCGAGGTAACGGTATTTCATGCGGAGCTCTTCTCCTCCGTCGGTCTCATCTTCAATGGTAAAGGGGGGAGTGAGTGATTTGTTCAATACCTCCAGCTTGGTCACCTTGATCTCGATGTCACCGGTATTCATCTTGGAGTTCTTGCTTTCCCGTTCTATCACGGTGCCTTCCACACGCAGCACCATTTCCCGGGCAAAGCCTTCCGAACCCAAAGCAGCGACCTCCTCCACTTCCATCACCAGCTGGGTAATGCCGTAACGGTCGCGCAGATCCACAAAGGTCATCCCTCCCAGTTTACGCACTTTCTGTATCCAGCCGCAAAGGGAAACGTGCTGTCCTTTATGAGTCAATGTCAATTCTCCGCAGGTATGTGAGCGGTATTTGGTGTGTAGCATAACGTATAAGTATATAAACGCCGCAAAATTAGCAATTTATCCTTCGGCTTCGCTTAGGAGCCATTCTCTCGGTGCCTTCGGCTTCGCTCAGGCACCAGTGGATTTCTTTCGGTGGCTGAGCGGAGTCGAAGCCACCGCTCAGGCAACCTAATTTCATTTCCCCGTCTTCTTCCTAAAACCCTAACGGATGAAGATCCTTCTATTCTGCCTCCTTTGCCTCGTACCACTTTCTCCAATCCTCGCCGGCAACGACGACTGCCCTTCTTTTGGAAGCTCCAGGGCGTCACACACTACAAAAGCATATCCGCAGTCAACAGTCCGGCTTACGAGTGTTCATTCCCGGTCTTATTTCAAAGAAAGGCGCAAGAGCTCAAAAAGAAGAGTCGTGAGGTGTTGTTTGTTTTAGCATGACAGTCCTTTGCAGGTGGATTTCAATATGTTTTTTGCTTAACCTGCAGGATTTGAACGGCACTCCTGCCGGAAAGCTTCCGTTTAGAGGATATACCCATCTGAAAAGCGATTCAAAAGTTTATCTTAGCCAAAATTCTGTGTATGGCGGATTTCCTTGAGAAGTGGTATACGAAAATCAAGCCTTATCTCTTTTTCCATAAAAAAGGCTTTTTTGAACTGCCTTACCTGGGCAACTCTCCCCAATCCATGATTGAAAGTTTTGCCAAAATGCCGTTTGTAACGCATTCCATTCAGGCACAAACAATCAGCTCGAATACGGAGTATATGAATGCAACGCTCCATTATGAGGAACTGGAGGAAGGTTTGTGGATGGTGTATACATTATCGGAGTTCAAAGCCAACATCCATTTCAAGCGGATGGAAAACAAACATATTCCGGCAGATTACTATTTACTGACCCTGGAAGTGCAACAGGGAGATAAGTCGCTCAGGCCGGGATTCATCAATGGAATTCCTTATTCCGGAAGGTCGTGGCTCCTTTTTAAACCTCAGGTAAGCCGAACCAGCACTCATTTAAAGGGTACCAGGCAAGAATCATACACCTTGTTTTTTAATGAAAAATGGCTGCGGGAACGGTTATATACACTCGCTGGATTCAACCAAAGTAATCTCTGGCACTTTTTTGAATCGGAGGAAAAGTTCATCATCACACCCGCTTCTTTTGAAGCCACGGATCAATTGTACCGACCGATTCAGGATCTGATAGCCCGAAAAGGTGATAATGGAGCCAGGGATAAATCTGGAATACGGAAACTGGGAGACAATTTATTAACTCACTTTGCAAACCAATATAATTTAAATGAGACGGGCAAAGGATTACTGGAATTGGCGGACAAAGACCGGCAAGTAGTCATGCAGGCAGAAAAAATCCTCCTTCGAAATCTCTTTGGTGAGTTCCCCGGCATCGAAAACATTGCAACAGAAACAGGAGTATCTTCCACAAAACTGAAATCCTGTTTTAAACTGGTCTTTGAAAAAACGTTGTTCCAATACTACCAGGAAAAACAAATGCACTATGCACATGAAATGTTAGTCCGCAAAGAAGGCAAGGTCAAAGACATCGCTAAGATCTTTGGATATGAAAATGCCGGAAAATTTTCAGGCGCATTCAAAAAACATTTCGGCAAATCTCCTTCCGATATCTGATCACCTTTCTTTACAGGAAACGTCTTGCTTACCAAAAGGATCTAAAAAATGTCGTTT
>Ga0206898_10160_pt1 | contig 19864 bp, 10 predicted proteins | sample Alteio_BWOrgHeat_50_FD_153237 | JGI IMG/M metagenome (GOLD analysis project Ga0206898, IMG submission 153237) | Enriched cells from forest soil in Barre Woods Harvard Forest LTER site, Petersham, Massachusetts, United States -... | ecosystem: Environmental > Terrestrial > Soil > Temperate forest >...
ACAACCCAGACTTTACCCACTTGCCGAATAAGAAATGCTTCTTTGGCCTGCGGCCAGAAAGGCGGAAGATCGAAGTGTTCCAATTCCTTCGCCGCCTGCACACCGGTAATCACACTCGCACCGGCAGGCGCGGACTTTATGCCCGCGAGAGCCTCACGCAGTCTCTGTGCTCCGTAAATTTCGCGAGGGCTGGCATCGTGCGACGTTATTACTTTTACTTCAGCGTGCTGCGAGATAGCTTGAATCCACGCAAGTCCACATACCAGCAACAAAAGAGATGAACGTTTCGCCGATGCCCATTTAACTTTCATCATCAGCCTTGAATTTTCTCGACGAGTGCAGCCATATAAGGTTTGCCCGTCAACATGACTTTGCTTTTTCCGCTGAACGTTCCGGGGACAAGTGTTTTTGTCATCGCAAAAGGATCGATCAGCGTGATCGTGAACTTACTTTTCTCCGGCAGTGGGAACTCATATTCGCCGACGCAGTGAAAGTCGAAATACCACAGATACAGTTCACCCGGGTTCGCGGCATTCAGATAATAAGGAGCATCGGCAGCCATCAATCCTGTTGTCTTTGTCTGCTCCAGCAGCTTGCGCAAAAACGTGATGCGGGCTGCGCTAGTGCCACGGAGCTCTCCTGCATCCGACCAAACGGGCGTCCCCTCCGGCACCATGAAGGTCTCGCCGTGCGTTGCATAGACGCCGGCAACAATCGCTCGCCAGAAGCGGTGCGTCATCTCTTCGGCGGAAAGATTTCCCCAGCGCCGTGAGATGTTCCCTTCGTACATAATTTCGTCATAGATGATCGGCTTGTTCCACGCCGCCAGTCGCGCGGGTGACTTCTCAAAATCCGACTCCTGCAAACTCGCATGAGTACACCAAGGCTTGGAGTGGTCGTAGATGGTGTGACTGTGATGGATTGAGCGCAGCCGGCTGTGTGGATCGCTTTCCTGCACAATCCTGAAGAAGCGGTCCCAGTCTTTCATCGTCTTCGACTTCACCAGGTCATACTCATTCGCAATCGACCACCATACGTTCCTATATGCGGACAGTCGAGCCACCGCATAGCGAAGATAGCGATCGTCGGCCTCCTGGCCCATGGCCTTGAATCCCCATGCATCGTAAGGATGAAAGAGGATTAAGTCCGCCTCCACGCCGATGTCCATGAGCTGCTTGATGCGCATCTCGATGTGGCGGAAGTATTCGGGGTTGAATTTTGTTAGATCGAACGTCTCCTTGCTTTTGGAGTTGTCGGCGAGATCTTCCGCTCCGGCCGGCAGCACCGTGCCGGTATGCTCAAACGGCATGAAGACCGGCTTTCTCTGTCCTAGAGGCTTGGGCAGAACGCACATTCGCACTTTGTTGAAGCCGGCAGACTTGAGAGCCGAAAGCGTCTGTTCTCCGAACGGATCGGGGATAAATCCATACGCATAGCAAGTGGTGCCAAAGGGAAAGTAAGGTGTCCCATCCGCATATTGAAAGTGAAATTCGTGGGCTGTGCCCACAGGGCCGTGATTGCCCTTTGTCGCCGCAAAACACTCAAATGAGCCGGCGTGTCCGGCTAATTCTTTCACGCTACCAGTGGTCTCGTAGCACCAGCGACCGGGCGTGTCAGGAGAGAAGCGCGCCTTGTAAACTCCATCGCCGTCGTAGAATCCTGCTACTTCAACGGTCCTGTGACCCTGCGTAAATCGCGCACCAAAGGTGATGTCCACAAACGGATTTCCGCCTGGTGGCCCCTTCTGCGCGACCTCATACATACCCCATTGTTCGACACGATCTGCAGATGCAGGCGCAGCCTCAGCTGCCGCGTTTACAACCGCCGGAGCTAGATTTCCCAGCACCGCTCCGGTACTCAACTTCAATAATTCCCTACGGTCCATCGGTCCTCGCAATCTCAGTTCGCGGGCGCAGTTTTATCCTGCATGTAGGATCGACATAGCAAAATCCATCCTGATGAGCTCCCGGCGAAGTCCGTTCTACACACGGCTTCTTCGGCATGTCAAACTAAAGTAGCAGAAATGAAAATTATTGCACTCGATGCGCTCATCCCTTATATAAAGGAGCGCAGCCTAATGTTTGGAGATAACCGTAGCCATGCCAGCCAAGAGCCGTAAAGTTGCCACCCCGGAGAAAGCAACGCGCCGGCGTATTCCCAAATGGGCCATGCAGGCTGGCGTCGATTCGGCTTCAGGCGAGCAGTATTTTCTGCGTTCCATCGGCCGGGCTCTCGATGTTCTCAACTGTTTCGATGGAAAAGCTCCTCTCGCACTCAAGGAATTGAGTATTCGCACGAAGCTGCCGGAATCCACGCTCTTCCGCGTTCTGCTTACGCTCGAAAATCACGCATATCTTCAGCAAGACGTCGATGGCACCTATCAGCTCGCGCCTAAGCTTCGTTTCGGCTGGCTGGTCGAGCAAGCAAATGCTCTCCGCAATACAGCGCGCGTCGAGATTGAGCGCCTTGCCAACCGCTTCAATGAGACTGCAAGCCTTTCGTACCTCTACGACGATCGCATTCATGTTCTCGATTCGGTAGAGACTTTTCACGAAATCCGCATGTCCAACCGCATTGGTCGCGTTCTGCCACCGCATTGCAGCGCCATGGGTAAGGCCATTTCTGCCTTTCAGAGTCGAGCGCTCGCTGATCAAATCCTCGAGATCTACGGTCTTTCCAGCCGAACCGAACACACCATCACTGATCGAGCCAAGCTCTTTCAGGAGTTTGAGGAAATCCGATCCACCGGCATTGCATGCGACCGGGAAGAATCCATCCTGGGTGGCATCTGTTTCGGCGCAGCCATTCGTCCAGAAGGTCAACCTGTCGTAGCGGCCATCAGCGTATCCACTCCAATTGTGCGGATGACGCCGGAGCGCGAGCTCGAAACTCGCAAGGCGGTTCATCAGGCTGCTGTCCGCATCGCGGAACAACTAATAAAGAATTAGGCGCTCCCGAAGCCTGATTTTGCTAATGTCTGATACTGGTCACGCGGCTGAGTTCTCGTGATTCTCGAGGGCTAGCTATTTCGTATTAACAAATCGAACTCTTTTCTGAGTGGTAGCGGCATTGATGTCCGCAATGCGGAACTATTATTCCTACTCTTCCAAAGCAGATTGCGTGTTCAACGAATCCGCAGCTCGTTTCTGCATGATTTAACAGGCAAAATCAACGGCTATGCCATGTGTGGCGCGTTTTGAAAGCTATTGTCACTATTTGCAAAATCAATGGCGCTAGCTTCCAAAACGGTCTTGACACCCAAAAACCCAGTCTCTATTGTGGGTGCGCTCAAAAAAATAGACCTCGGCCTGAAGCCGTTGTTGATGGAGTCTTGCATGAAGCGCTGCCTCTTCCTAGTCCTTCTTCTGATCGCACCATTCGCCTCCGCGCAGAACAGCCACGGCTCCATTACGGGCCAGGTAACGGACCCCTCAGGAGCCATAATCCCCAAGGCCCAAGTCACGGTCACCAACATTGACACTGGTTACACCACCAATGTGACTGCGGGTTCGAGCGGCTTTTATACCGCGCCCGAACTGCCGCCAGGCCCCTATAAGGTTGCTGTGCAGGCGGCTGGGTTTAAGGACTTCGTTCAGACCGGCATTCGGCTTCAGACTCAGGAGAACGCCACGGTCAATATCAAACTCACCGTCGGCGGGGCGCAGGAAACGGTAACTGTCACTTCGGATGCTCCGTTGATCGATACCGCCGATGCTTCCACCGGCCAAGTACTGACCGAGCAGGAAATTCAGGATCTCCCGAGCAACGGTCGCAACCCTCTTGCGTTTGCCCGCGATGAATACGGCGCTATTGGCAAAGCCAAGCACGCAATTGCTGTTGCGACACCGTTCGGTCAACAGACTGCCGACGACTTCTCACTGGGCGGCGGCAACTCCGCCTCCAACGAACTCCTGTTGGATGGCGTACCCAACTTTCAGGACAGCGGGCGCAATGCAGGCTTCAGCCCGGCGCTGGATACCGTGACCGAAGTCCGCGTCGACGTCTTCGGCGCCAATGCCATGTACGGTGACACCTCGGGCGGTACTGTCAACATCACGACCAAGAGCGGCACCAACAAATTTCACGGTTCGGCATCGTGGTTCTATCAAGCCGCTGGTTGCTCCAGCCTGTACGGCAACTATACGAGCCGCGCCGCCAATCACTGCGATAGCTTGATCGCTCTGCCATGGTCGACCAAGGTAGGTTCGGCTGTTCCTTCAGCTACCCATCAGAACCAGATTGCTGGCACCATCGGTGGCCCCATCTGGATTCCTAAAGTATGGGATGGCCGCAACAAGCTGTTCTTCTTCTATGCCTATGAGGCTGTCGTTGGACAAGTTCCGCCTGCTACGACCATTGGCAGCGTGCCGACCGCTGCTGAACGCACCGGCGATTTCTCTGCGCTGCTGGCTCTGGGTTCAAGTTATCAACTCTACAATCCATTCACCGCAACTGCCGGCCCCAACAATACGGTTGTTCGCCAAGCCATCCCCGGCAACATTCTGTCCAATGCCGGGATCACGGTTGATCCCATCGCCACGGCTTACTTCAAAAATGTCCCTTTGCCCAACTACAGCGGTCCTACCACTACAGCCGACGGCGAAAATAACTACTTCACCTTCACGCCATCCACCAGTGACTATCGCTCCCACCAGGGACGCATCGATTTCAACCTCAATGCAAAAAACAAAATGTGGGGCAAGGCCTACCGCAGCCGCTATATCACTGATGCCAGCAACTACTTCCACGATTCCCTGACCGGAACTGTCGCAGATCAGATCCTTTCTGGTGGACTGGTGGAAGATGTCGAGACATTTACCCCGAACCTGTTTCTCGATGTGCGCGGCAGTGTGACTCGCTACGACAACACCAACTACGTCTCATCTTCAGGCATAAGTCCAACCAGCGTTGGCTTCCCTAGCTATCTCGGCTCGAATTCAACAGCGCTGGCTCTGCCGCAAATCCAATTTACCGATAAGACCAGTCCCCTCGCTTACAGCAATCAGCCTGGCTCGATTGAAAATTTCGATACTGTTCAGCTATTCGTAAACCTCACATGGATTCATGGTGCGCATTCGTTCAAGTTTGGCACCGATGATCGCGCCTACAAGTACTCTTCACTCTCACCGGGCGCGGCCAATGGTACTTTTTCCTTCACAAATGCCACAGGCAATGCAGTTTCGGCAAGCAACACCAGCGCACCAGCAACATTCGGCAGCGCATTTGCACTTTTCGATATGGGTGTACCATCGAGCGGTTCCGAAGCGATCGTCCCACCGTTTCAGTACGATAGTTTCCTGGATGCCTTCTTCCTGCAGGATGATTGGAAGGCTCGGCCCAACATGACTATCAGCGCCGGTGTTCGTTTCGAACATGAAATTCCGGTCGTCGAGAGCAACAATCGTATCGTTGTTAATTTCAATCCAGCTACTGTCAACGAAGCAACGGCTGGCTCGATTGCTGCCTACACTAAATCTCCCAGTTCATTGCTTCCTGTAGCATCCTTCCAGCCAACAGGCGGCGTCACCTATGCGAGCTCTGCGCAACGCAATGCTTACTTCGTTCCTCCCATCTATGTAAGCCCACGTATTGGCATGACCTTTGCTCCAACAGCACTGCACAATAAGTTCGTCATGCGTGCGGGCTTTGGAATTTATGTCAATCCCTTCAACGATTTCAATACCAGTCAGACCTACGGCTATAGCGCTGCCACAACCTATGTGACCTCTAACAACAACGGTGTCACTCAGGGCACCCTTAACGACCCTTTCCCAGCCAGCAACCCCATTCAGCAGCCCACCGGCAGTGCTCTGGGAATTAATCAGAACCTGGGCGGCAAGATGGTCTATTACTCGCCCACCATCAAGGTTCCCTACTCAGAGCGCGCCAGCCTCGACTTCCAGTATCAGATCGGTCAAACGATCATGGTCGAACTCGGCTACATTCACAACCTGCAGATCCATCTGTCTTACAGCAATGCAGTCGATGCTATTCCTTTGCTGCCGTATCTGAGCCGTTCGCCTTACTACGATATCGCAGCAACAAACCTGCTCACTGGCGCAACTTATGCTGGTGGCCCAGCGACCACAAACATCACCAACCCATTCAAGGGTCAGCCTGGAATCACCGGTTCCTACGCCACAACGTCTACACTTGCACCCAATATCTTCCTGATGACCAATCCTGAATACACCTCGGTGACATCACAACTTAATCCTGGCTCATCCTCCAACTACAACGCCCTCAATGCCCGCGTCTACAAGAAGATGGGACACGGTCTGACTGTCAATGGCATCTTCGAGTGGTCTCGGCTGCTGGGCACCTTCGGCCAGCTCAACAACGGCGATGTACTCAACTATCAGGAAACCACTTCCGACTATCCGTTCCACTTCGCCGGCTATGGCACCTATCAACTACCCTTCGGCAAGGGCCGCCAGTTCTTCAATCACAGCCGCTGGCTCAATCCGATCATCGGCGGCTGGCAGACCTCGGCTATCTATCAGTTCCTTTCAGGCATGCCTCTCTCCTGGAACAACTCGATTTATGCCGGCGATGGCAGCTGGAAGGACTTTCACAACGTGCAGCACAGTTCAGCTAACGTCTTTGGCAAACCTACCTTCAATACAGCGGCCTTCGACACGCGGGTTTGCGCAAACGGAGCCACCGGTGGATGCGTGAATACTCCGGGGAGCGCCTCCGTCAGCGTTCAACCCAACGCCGAGAATTACCGCACGTTCCCCCAATACCTGCTGCGTCAGGACTACACAAGCAACTGGGACATGACCCTGCAGAAGAACACACTGCTGGCAGAAGGTGTGACCATGGAGCTTCGGCTCGATGCCTTCAATGCCCTCAACCGCCCGCAATACAACACTCCTAACGTCAGCCCGACCTCCGGCACAGCCAACTTCGGCGTTACCAGTGGCGTTTACAGCGGCACACAGGCTCGTCAGCTTCAACTTGGTGCGCACTTCCTGTTCTAAACTCCTCCTACACAGTGTGCGGAGGATGCCAAAGCATCCTCCGCATTTTTGTTTAAGGCGTCCGAAACGCTGTCAATTTCGTCCAATCATCAAACCGTTCGCGGAGAAGAGATTTTGATGAAACACCCCTATGCGCTGTTGCTCTGTTTCATGATTGCTTCGCTAGCTGCCGCCCAGGCTCCCACTCCCGAAACTGCGCAGGCACCCCCGCCGGGGGCCACTGTTCTCCATACCGGAGCGGAACTGGTAGTGGTCGATGTGGTGGTCGAAGATAAAGATGGACATCCAATCCACGGTCTCAAACGCGAAGATTTTACTTTGAGCGAGAACAAGGCTCCGCAAACGATCCGCAACTTCGACGAACACACTTCCAACACTCCGCTAGAAAAAATCGAGCCGCTCCCACCCCAGCCCCCCGGTGTCTTCACCAATTACACAGACATGCCTTCCAATGGGGTTCTTAACGTCCTGTTGTTGGACAATCTCAACACTCCGGTCAAAGATCAGGCCAACGTTCTCAATCAACTGAAACTCTTCGTCAATAAAGCTGCGCCGGGGACACGCATTGCGATTTTTGGCCTCTCCAGCCGTTTGTACTTTCTTCAGGGCTTCACGTCAGACCCGGCGACCCTGAAAGCTGTCGTCAACCACAAGCTCCTGCCACGCGGCTCTATGCTTCTTGACGATGTGGCCGGCAGCAACGGCGATGTCCTCGGCCCAAGCGCGCCAACACTCAGCGATGGCATGGGCCCAGGGCAGATCGCCTTTAACATGACGAATTTTGAGATCGAACAGCAGACTCTGCAAAACCTGATGCGCATGGAATACACGCTCGATGCTTTCAACGTGCTCGGGCGTTACCTCTCAGCATTTTCAGGCCACAAAAATCTTATCTGGTTCTCGACATCATTTCCTCTCGCTATTGTTCCTGACATTACGTTGACCGATCCATTTGCGGTGATGGGCGGCGATATGGAAGCCGAGTATCGCCAGACAACAAACCTGCTGACAAAAGCTCAGATCGCAGTATTCCCGATCAGCGCCGAGGGCCTGGTCTCCGACCCCACACTTGACGTTGCGAATTCGGGCGCAGGCGTTACAAGGAGCCCGAGAAATCTTTCGACAGGTGTTTCCAGCTTTCTGCAAAATCAGGCCGAAGAGCACCAGACAATGATGGCTATTGCACAGGACACCGGCGGTGAGGCTTACTTCAATACAAACGATCTCGCCAGCGCTGTCTCCCAGGCAATTGACTCAGGCTCAAATTTCTATACCCTCACCTATACACCGCCGCCTCATAGCCATAATGACGACTATCGCTCCATCAAAGTTGAGTTGAGCAAATCGTCCGTCCCGAAAGGTATTCAGCTCTCCTACCGGCACGGCTACTATACGGACGACGCGCTTACACCGGAGAAAGCCTCGACTCCAGAGGCAACAAAAGCACTGGCGCAAAGCAGACCCACATATTCCTATGCTGCAGCAGCTATGAGCCGCGGCGCGCCCATGCCTACTGATATCGTTTTTCGCGTTCGTGTGCTGCCCGCGTCTACCACCACAGAAAACGCCGTTGCTCCCGGCAACGAACTCAATCCAAAGCTCAATGCCGAAGGTCCCTTCCGCCGTTTCGACATCGACATTTCCGCCCCGGGCGCCAACTTTTCTTTCAAGGTTCAGAACAATGGCAACCGAGTTGGTGGCATCGAATTTCTGGCTTACGACTTCGACACGGACGGCAAACTACTTAACCTCGTCAAGAAGACCACACCAGTTCATCTAACTGCGGCAGAGCATCAAAAATTTGTCGATGGCAAGGTGGGCTACCATCTCGAACTCAGTGCGCCTGCTAAAACCGAGTCCTTCATCCGAATTGGAATTCATGACCTTACCTCAGACACATTTGGGGTGGTCGAAGTCCCCACCTCCGCTGTCATCAAACTTCCACCGCCGGTATACCCATCTCACAAATAGCTGGACATAGCACGCGGCTCACGATGCAAACTTAATCTCATATCTCCCACCTGCCGCCGCAATAAACTCGATCGCACTTGCGTCCACTTCGCGCGATGGAACGATCTCGTTCCCCTTCTTCGCTGCCACGGCCTTCTGTCCGGCCGGAGCAACCACTCGCACTGCGCCGTTCAGTGATGCCCTCAACTTCGCGCTGACAACCTTGCCCTCTTTCCAAGAGCAATCGACCTCCAACCCTCCACGAGCGCGTAGTCCACGAAAGCTTCCGGTCTTCCACGCTCTGGGTAATGCCGGCAGCAACCTCACCACACCGCCATGACTCTGCAATAGCATTTCGGCAAATCCCTCAGGTCCACCCAAATTGCCATCAATCTGGAATGGTGAGTTCGCCTTTAATCCACAAACATCGAACATATTCGTTCGTGTGGAGTGCCGAATCAATTCCAGTACACTCTGATAGGCAGCCTCTCCATCCTCCAAACGCGCCCAGCAATTGATAATCCAGGCGCGGCTCCATCCAGTGCTTCCACCACCAGCCGCCAAACGCCGCTCCAAAACTTTCCGAGCAGCAATTGCCAGCGCCGGTGTACCACGCAGAGTTATCTGGTCATCCGGATACAGTGCGAAAAGGTGGGAGATATGCCGGTGCCCCAGTTCGGTCTGCGCATAGTCCTCATTCCATTCCTGGAGCGCACCATCTTTACTAATTTTTAGTAGAGGTAATCGCTTTGCGGCTGCCTGCACCTGCTTCCGTAAATCTTTATCAACCTCTAACAACTTGCTGCCACGCACCACGCGATCGAACACCGCCCGAATAATTTCGGTATCCATTGCCGGTGCCATGCACAGGCTAGCGGTACTGCCATCCGGAAGTTTGTACTTGTTCTCCGGTGACTGGCTCGGCCCACTCACGAGTGTTCCATCCGGCGCCTCCGCCAGATAATCCAGCATGAACTCCGCGATCTCTTTTAGTCGTGGATAAGCCCTCGACCGTAAAAATTCTCCATCGCCACCATATTCAAAGTGTGTCCACAAATGCAGCGATATCCATGCGGCTCCCATCGCCCATACGCCTGCCTGCACGTGGTCTACAGGAATCGAATCCCCCCAGATGTCCGTGTTGTGATGCACCACAAAACCGCGTGCGTTGTAATACTTTTTCGCAGTCTCGGCACCCTGAGCACGTGTGCTATCCAGCAGATCGAACAATTGCGGATGCAGTTCCGCAAGGTTCCCTACTTCCGCGATCCAGTAATTCATCTCCGCGTTGATGTTTACCGTAAATTTTGAACCCCACGGTGGATCGAGGCTCTCATTCCATATGCCCTGCAAGTTCGCTGCTAGAGTTCCAGGACGGCTGCTACTGATCAGCATGTACCGTCCGTATTGGAAATATGTTGGCAACAAACCGACATCCTCTCCGCCATCCTTCACTCGTTGAATGCGTTTGTCCGTGGACATATCGTGAAGTGGGTCAGGCCCAGGCAAAAGCTGAATCTCAGCGCGTCGCGCATATTTCCGATAGTCCGCAATGTGCCTCGCTCGTAGATCTTCATAAGACCGCGACATCGCGCCCTTCAGCACTCGCTCGCACGCAACGGTCATTCCGGCTGCATCACGTTCACGAAAATCTGTGGCGGCTGCAACGTAAAGCGTGACAATTCGCACACCCTCTATGCGCAGGCTGTTGTTCTTGACGTTGATAGCAGCATTATTTGCAATGGCTCGCACTTCACCGCGGAACTTCACGCCGGCCTGACGTTCTTGCGTCGCCGGATCTGTTGTCGGTTTCACCGGCAGCGCCTGACCGGTCATTACCAATTTGTTTCCTTCGGCTTTTGTCTCAAAGTGAGCGGGCCGGTCCATCGTCACGTTCAACTTCATCGGCTGCGAGCACTCCAGCCTCACCACAATCACATTGTCCGGAGCAGAACTGAACAACTCCCGTGTCCAATGCACATCGCCTACGTTGAACCGCGTTTTTGCTATGGCATTATCCAGATCAAGTTCCAATCGATAAGCGCTAACTTCCTTGGGCACTCCATCAAACTCCAGCCAAAGATCGCCCAACGTCTGATAGCAAGGCAGGCGGTCGGGAATCCCCATCATTGTTTCCAACGCAAGGGCTTCGGCCTCATGCACCTTACCGGCAAACAGCAGTTTCCGCACATCCGGTGTACGCGATGCCTTGGGATTGTTCCGGTCGCGCCGCTCTCCCATCCACACTGTCTCTTCATTCAGTTGCAAGCGCTCGCGCTGCGTCATTCCGAACACCATTGCCCCCAACCGGCCATTGCCTATTGGCAGTGCATCGGGCCAGGTCGCTGCCGGTTGCTCAAAAAAGATACGGTGCTGCGCGATGTCTTCGTCATTTGCCGATGGCGCTGCAAATGCCTTCCGTTGCGAAACGGCTGCAGCAACTACAGCAGCATCTCGTAGAAATCTGCGCCGGCTTAACCCTCGCTCGCCCATTGCATTCCCTTTCACTCTTGAACCAATACCGCGCTATATGGGGAGGTGCGCAGTTCATCACCGTGCAATGTGTTTCCTGCGCTATGCGCCAGCGAGACACCGCTCCTGGCATCGATCGCTGGACCACTCAGCGTCCACTGCGACTTCGCATGATTGATCGGAACTTTCATAGCCACCATCTTCTCAGTCTTGTTCACAACCAAAGCCATCAAACGACCATTTTTGCTCGCAACATAAGCCTTCACATCCGCATCGTCGCATACCAAGGTAGAAGCTATAAGCGATGCGCCTACAAATTCCTTTGCCAACAACATTCCGTAAAACTCCGGACGCCGCTCAAACCCTGCAGCGATGCTTCCTGCAATCGGCGTATATAAGCCGTTTCCTCCGCCGTGCAAATTCATGCCTGCGCAGCCGCCTACAGCGAACTCCAGCATCACATCAACTACCCATAATGCCGAAGCAAGTGTGTTGCTGACGCCGTCCTGCCCACCATTCCAACAAGAATTACCCTCGTCCATTCGATATGGCAAAGCCGCCCCACGCGCAGCCTCCATGATGACTTTCAAATCCCGCTCGAGTTTCGGATCGGGAGCCAATAGTTTCTCCATCGTCACATCTTTGGCGCCAGCCGGACCCATCGCATAGTAATGCGATGTCAGCATCACCACTTCCGGCTCATACTTCTTCGCATCTTCCGCAAAGCCCGTCACGTAGGGGACTTTGTTCGACACATCCGGGCCTGCAAACTTCGCCTGCGGCACGCGCGCCACCACAGCCTCGCGCGCAGTTACCCATTCTTTTCGATAATCCTCATACGTCCAGGTAGCAGGTCTATAGCGATTGCGCCAGGCATCCGGCTCATTGCCTAGTTGAAATGCAATCAGTCGTGGACCAAGTATCTGAAATACGTATGACGCTTCCTCCGCTGCTCGCGAAACCGAGCCTCGGCCCAGATTCAATCCATAAAGACATTGCCATCCAGTTGCGTCCAGAAATCCACGTAGATTTTGCAGGCTTTTTAATGTGATTGGCGTATCACCTTTTACATTCTTACTGGTATCGGGTCCAACCACGTCGAAGGGTGCAGGGCCTGCGATTTCTTCTGTAGTGAACGCAGTAAATTCGCTGGTGCCACCACCAAGCCGCAACACACCCCGCGCGCCGAGTTCATGAAATAGCGCAATTAAAGCTTTATTCGATGCTGCAAAGAACTCAGGATTCGCCAATTGCGCCGATTCATAACTCAACCCCATGTAGTCCGCCGGGAGCGTTGCCAGCTTCTTCGACGCATCCATCGTCAGCGTTCCACGCAGCAAATCATTATTCGTCTCTGCGATAGCCCAAGTTGGCGCTATTCCGCCAGCCGCGACCAATAATGCAGCATCCCGTAGAAATTCTCTACGCTTCATCGGGTCTCCACCTCTATTGCAACTGTTTTGTTGGAGGCAGTTACGGGAATCTCGGCGGCGATCTTCGCCACTACTCCGTTTACTTTGATGGACGCAATCTCACCCAAGTCCATCGGGAGATGCACAACTGTCTCGCGCGCGTGACCCTTCGGATCGAACATAATCTTCCACGCCTTCGCGCCTGTATGTTCAACACGAAGACTAATTATGCCGCCCGTAGTTACAGGGGCATTCTCTAACGCAACAGACTTCCCTACAGGAACCCATGACTGCTCCAAGCCTGCCAACAGGTGTAGTTTCTCAGCGCGCTCGTTTACCAGCATATCTCGCAGCAGAAGCACCAGATTTGCATTACCCCAGGCTTCAGGCATATCGCCCGTGCCTTCCATATTCGCGCGTTTGCTATGTGGGGTGTCGCAAGCGCGCGGAGCATCTACGTCTACCAAAATCTCTTCCTTCCAAACCTTCGTCGTGTAGCTGTGGTTCATTGCAGCCACCAGCATGTCTACTGCCTTCGACTTCTCTCCGCGCAGCAAATATGCCTCGGCCATATTCATCGATTCGCCCGGCCATATACCTGCATAGCCTGCCCAGGCTACATTCGTCGGCACACCCTGCTTCTCCTCGTGCTCCATGCGCGTAATCAATCCACTCACCAATGGATCGTCTGGCGCATACAACTGAGTTGGGTAGACCGCCAAAAATGTCTGCGAGTAAGCACCTTCTGGATAGGTTGGCATCGCCGGCAAATATGCAGGCGTTGTTTTCTCCAGCGTCACGCTCCGTCGAATGCTCTCGCGAATGTCCGCTGTGTATGCCGAATATTCTTTGTCCAGCCACGCAGCATCGGATGTATGTCCCAAAACTTTAGCCGCTTCGCTCGTCACATGCTCACCATAAGCGGCAAGAAAGTTGTGCGAGTAGGAATGTCCTTCTGGTAGTCCTGAGTCTCCATAGCTCCACGGCAACAAGCCATACCAATAAGTCTTCTCGCCTGGCTTCAATTCAGGCGTGGGTTCCGTTCTGCACTTCGAGCCAGTAAGCATTCGCTTGATCGGCGCCGCGCCCACAGGTATGCCTTTCACATTCTCCAGTGTGGTTTCTTCGCGATGCGCGCGCACCCACTCTGAAGCTCGCAGCAAGAATGGATAGGCTGTGGCTAACCAGTTTTTGTCGTCACTATATAAGTAGTAGTCCCACGCTGCGGCTGCATTGCCGCCGGCGTTATCCCAGGCCGGCCAGCCGCTGGTTGGAGGCCCATCCCATTCGCCATCATCGCTGATGATGTGAAACGCGTGCTCCACACTCTCGCGCGCGGGTCGCATAAAGCCGGCAACTTCCATCGCTCGAGCCTGGAAATACTCTCCCCGCCCCCAGTATTGGCGGTACACGGCTGGCCCGTCCAGCGTCCACAAATCGCCTTGCGCGTCGTACTCCGTCAAAATCAAGACATAAGCGATCGACGAATAATAAAAGTCGCTCACTTCCTGCTGCGGAAATTCCACCCTTGTTCCTGTCGCCCACAATGCGTCCCATTGTGCGACAGCCTTTTGCAGTAGAGCTTCTCCACTTTCCTGCGAGAGCTCTGCGTTCCGCGCTGCAGGCCACTCGTAGGGCAGCTTCAAGGTCAGCGTCTTCGATGCGCCGGCTGGGACACCAATCTTCAGTACCAGAGCGAGCCCATCGCTCTCGCTGGAGATGGCTGCTCCAGCGGTTTCCGTCACCAGCACCACATCTTCGCCTGCGCCCGTTGTCAATGCGCTACTGGCCGCGTGCCCAGGAAGGTTTCTCTCCTTCCCACTCAACTTCACTACCGCATCAATAGCGGTCGCTCCAGCATTTTTGAAGGTCAGGCGCACCACATCCAGACCCTTCGCCCCTGAATAGCGAGTAGGTATTTCGCCTGCCTTTGCTTCTGTGTCGACGGCAAACGCCAACTCCTCTAGCTCAAGCCCACCGCCACTGAATGAGGAAGCAATAAACGGGTATCGGCCTCGGTAAAGCTCCTGCTTCGACATCCCTAGTGTTGTGCCACCAACAGAAGTCTCAATCGTCAGCTCCCCATCCATCTGCGAGCTGAAACCGATCGGCGAATCCAGCGGCTTCCGCTTCAAACTCCACTGCGACCATTTCAGATCGCCTTTTTTGTCGACAATCGTCTTATGGCTTCCCAGCGGCAACCCGATCAGGCTCTGTGCATCGGTGTTCGACCAGCGGTGATCAATAGTGACCTGCGCAACGCAGCAATTGGCAGTGGCCGCACAAATCACCATAACCAGAGCGCAATGCTTCCAGTTCGCAAACTCGCTTCTCATTTTTCTTCCTAGCTTCCCGAGAGCCGAGTGTAGAACTAATTTTCAAACCTGTGCAATTTCTTCCATTCCGCTATTCGGAAGAAAGCTCACTGCGCCTTCACCGCCGACAACACCACTATTTCCCCCGGCTCAACTATCACCTCGCCCTTCATCGCCGATACTACATTCGCCTCGGTCAGTCCCGTCCGCTCTACCTCCACCATCCGTCCGCTCAAGCCCGCATCTATTAATACTCGTCGCGCCTCTGCCGCCCGGTTCACCATTAACAGGGTTTCATTCTTTCCATCCCCAAATGCTGTCACCAATAGATCTTTGTCACTACTTTCAGCACCGAGCCGTTTCATTCCTTTCAACACATGCCGGCTGAAGGAGCCCAATACACGCAGTTCAAAGCTCGATGCCACCGGCATGCCACCATTCGTTCTGTCGGGAACCATTAAGGACCGCGAACCACCAAAGGTTGGTTCTTCGATATCCAGCAGCAGCCAGCAATACATCAGAGCTGCGGCGTCCAGCTCCGTCAGGTTCTTGTAATAAAGCTGCGCGGCCTGGAACGCGATTCGATAACTGGGCTCCTGATATTTGGGGTCGTTGAAACAAATCTCTGTCGCCAGAAAATCCTTGCCTGCGCTGGCAGCATGCATTGCACGCATGCGTTCGACATACAGATCGGGATCCGCCATGAATTCCTGGAAATCGTACTCATGCACGGCGCCTTCCAGACCGCTGGATCCTTGTGGAGTTCTTTTACACGCTCGACGCCGTAGAACATATAGCTGGCGTCGGCCATATGAATCTTCGTCGAAGCAAACCCTGCATTATCCAATGCCCGGCGCAGCGCGAGCACCATCGCATCGAATACCGCCGGTGGCTGCTCCACTTCGTTTTCGATACCAACAATCAATGGAGCCGCACCGGTCTTCGCCTTTGCCTGCTGGCAGTAGCCCACCACGATCCGCGCGTACTCCTCAGGCTTTGCAACTTTCTTTACTACCTTGCCCCACACATCCACTACCTTAGGGCCGTCATAAGCCTCCGTAGCCCAAGCGGGCAGAGCCCACATCTCATAGATCACGTCCCCGCCCAAATCCAGCACGTGCTTGCTGTAGTCAAAGCTCGATACCTCACCATTGGGGAAGTTATCGCCGTAGTAGTGCGGCGTGGCATCGGCAAGGTTCTCCATATTGCTAAGATCGGGTTTCAGCTCTGTACCCATCGGATACTCCCGGTCCAGCAGCAGGTTGTAATGCTTCAGCATCTCCCAGTACTGCTTCTTCCCCGCTTCGCTCAACTCCATGTATGCCGGAATGCTTGGGCTGCCGCCAAACCCCAGCATCGTCTGATGCACTTCAGTTGGCTTCACAGACACACGTGTATCTTTTATCTCCGGCTTAAGCAGCGCGCCCTCGACCACATCATGCTCCGTCCTCGGCGCCGAATACATAAGCTGATGACGAGTTACGTCGAACAACAGCTCCGTCTCCAGGACTTTCACGCCGTTTACGAGCACTCGAACTGCAAGATGCGAATCGGCTACTACCGTTAACGTGCGCGCCTCTCCGGTGTAGGGTTGTTCCACATCGCGAATGATTTTGTTTGGATAGTTTCCACTCTCATAGAGTCCCATCGAATCGTAATACCGCTCGACCACCCGCACCTTGGACGAAGTTAGCTCGACAGTGAAACCCGCATGAGGTCCGGTAAAAATCCAACTCAGCTTGGTGCGTGAAGGAACTTTTGCATTCAGCACAATTGTGCGCTTGAACAGCCCTGTCAGGCTGTCATGGAAATATGCCCGCGGAATCTCATCCGGCCGCGTCCATCCCGGACCAGCAGGACCGTCTGAAACAAAGCTGAACTTCTCCGCAACAGCCCCATGTTCCGCGCCTGCCGCCGGAAGCTGTACCGCCATCTGTGCGTACGCGGTCCCGGTCATCACCAGCACCGCTATCAACCCAAATCTTCGCATGGCACATTATCCAAGCCCATACGAGCAGGCTGTCAATCACATTCGCAATTTCGTGCTCCCTATTTGCCGATACTGTTTGCTACCATGCGCTTCACAGGAGCAGATTGTGCCCTTCGATCCCATCTCGCGACGCAATTTCGTAAAACTCACCACTGCTGGAGCCGCTGCAGCATTAGCGCCTTGCACTCCCACTCAAGAAGCTGGCGCCAACCCGCTTTCCACGCAGCGCAGCAAGCTCAAATATCAGGAAGACACGCGAGCTCGCCGCCTGGCCTGGTGGATTGACGCCCGTTTCGGCATGTTCATTCACTGGGGACTCTATAGTATCGTCGGTCAGCAGGAATGGGTACTCGAATCGGAAGGCATTCCCATCCCTCAGTATGAGCAGCTAGCCAAGCACTTCCATCCCAAGCCGGGTTTCGCGCGAGAGTGGGCACGACTGGCCAAGCGTGCCGGACAGAAATATATGGTGCTCACGACGAAGCATCATGAAGGCTTCTGCCTGTGGGACACCAAGCTTACAAATTACAACGCCAAACAACAGGGACCTGGCCGCGATCTGGTTCGCGAGTTTGTTGAAGCGGCTCGGGCAGAAGGTCTTCGTGTCGGTTTCTATTACTCCCTGATGGATTGGCACCACCCGGACGGCATTCTCTGCGCCACGGACGAGGCTGCGCGCAAACGCTTCGTCGACTACACCCACGGCCTGATCCGCGAGCTCCTGACTAATTACGGCAAGATCGACATTCTCTGGTATGACGTGGATAAGCCTCTAACGCCTGCGCAATGGGAAGCCGACAAGATGAACCGTATGGTCTTCGATCTGCAGCCCGAAATCATTGTCAACAACCGCAATGGCCTCGATGGCGACTTCTCTACGCCCGAACACAAAATCCAAGCCGACAATCGCGCCTGGGAAACCTGTGACACTCTCAATCTTGGCTGGGGCTATCAGCGAACAGACACTGAATGGAAATCGCCAAAGCGCATCGTCAATGACCTGACCACCTGCGCCCAGCAGGGCGGCAACTATCTGCTCAACATCGGACCAGAACCCGACGGTACGGTGCCTGCCGAAACGGTTCGTATTCTCGATACGGTTGGTGCATGGCTCACTACTAATGGTGATGCCATTTACGGAACTCAGGGTGGCGCCTCTGTGAGTTTTGGCAACTACACAAATTTTACGCGCAAGGGCAACACGCTTTATATCCATGTCTACTTCTGGCCTTCGGGGACGCCTGCTGCGCAGTGGCTCCCCTTCTTTCAACCACTAACTGTTGTCGCGGTCGGTGGAGTTCGCTGCAAGATTCTCTCAGCCAGATTGCTCAAGACCGGCAAACTGCTCAAATTTCAGCAGGACGCAATTTCTCTCCGCATCACCGGCCTTCCTGAGCAAGCTCCCGATAGCCCAACCAGCGTCATCATTTGTGAGTGCGATCAGCCCCCTGTTGTCGACCACCACCTCATCCGGCCCGAATGGCCGCGCTACAAGATCGACGTCAGCTGATGCAGCATTCCCGCATCGCGGAATTTCAAGCACATCATGCGCTCTTCGCAGAGACAAAGTTCAAATTGCCAACTTATACTTTGCTTGCCTTATTCAGGAGAAATCCATGACCGTTCTTACTCCCGAACAGATCAAGCAGTACAACGAAGACGGCTACATCGTGCTCAAGGGAATGTTGAATCCTGAGCAGATTGCGCTGCTCGGTCGCACCGCGCGCGAAGATCGCGTGCTCGATCAGCACTCTTTCGGCAAAGCCGATGGCGAAGGTGGAACGGTTCGCCTCTCGCTATGGAACCATCCGACAGATACCGTATACGGCGCCATCGCGCGCTCTGAATCCATCGTTGGAGTCGCCGAGCAATTGCTTGAGGGTGAGGTTTATCACTACCACTCCAAGATGATCATGAAGGATGCCAAAGTCGGCGGTGCCTGGGCATGGCATCAGGATTACGGCTATTGGTATCAGAATGGCGTGTTGTATCCGCTGCTCACCAGCGCCTTTATCGCCGTTGATCGTGCTACACGCGAGAATGGCTGCATGCAGGTCATCAAAGGCTCACATCTGCTGGGCCGCATCGATCACATACTTACTGGAGAACAAGCTGGTGCGAACCTTGAACGTGTGGAAGAGATACTGAAGGTTCTGCCTCTCGTTTATGTGGAAATGGAGCCGGGAGACGTTCTCTATTTCCATGCCAATACGTTGCATCGCAGCGATCAAAACAGATCTGACAATCCCCGATGGTCGATGATTTGTTGCTACAACGCGGCTCGCAATAATCCCTACAAAGAAGCACATCATCCGCGCTATACGCCGCTACACAAAGTTCCCGACTCCGAAATCCTTGCCGCAGGCAGCAAACGTTTTGCCGAAGCCGATGAAAATGTCTGGCTCGACACCAAAGAAGATGTCAGCGCCTCTTCACTGCAAAACACATGAGTCGCCTGCGCTGCTACATGAACTGGCTGGCTCTGGAAGGCCTCGGGCCCTTCTCTAATGGCCGCATAAACGCCATCAAAGCCGCCGGATATGACGGAATCCAATTCGTTGATCCGCTCGACCGAGCCGCGTTAGCAGAAGCCCGCGCAAATTCTCTCGGAGTTTGTGGCAGTAGCCGTATCAACGAACCCGCCGAAGCCTCACCCGTCGCGCAAGCTGCCGCGGATGCAGGTTTCGAATGTCTCACGCTCCATCTGGGCTGGGGAATGGAGTCCGATGATGAAGGCGCAAG
>Ga0206898_10128_pt1 | contig 19688 bp, 16 predicted proteins | sample Alteio_BWOrgHeat_50_FD_153237 | JGI IMG/M metagenome (GOLD analysis project Ga0206898, IMG submission 153237) | Enriched cells from forest soil in Barre Woods Harvard Forest LTER site, Petersham, Massachusetts, United States -... | ecosystem: Environmental > Terrestrial > Soil > Temperate forest >...
CGCATCATTTCTTCCATGCGTGCCTGGAAACCGCTTGTTTTCTTTTTTTCGTCAGGTTTTTTCTTGTTTTCCTGTATTTGGGCATGGATCTTCTTGTCATCAACCATTAAGCGGATGATATATTGCTGTAAGAAGGTCATCATGTTGGCCAGGAAATAATAGTAATTCAAACCTGCAGGATAGCTGTTCAACGCACCTAAGAATATTATTGGGGTGATATAACCGATGTATTTCATCTGCCCGCTTACACCCGAGATCTGGTTGTTAAAGTAGGTGTAGATCAGCGTTGAAATGGTCATCAATAAACACATCAAGCTTAAGTGATTGCCGATGAACGGAATGTTTGGAAGCGTCAGTATGGAATCATACGTGGAAAGATCATGCATCCATAAAAAACTCTGACCGCGTAACTCAAATAAGCTTGGGAAAAAGCGGAAGAATGCAATCACGATAGGCATTTGCACCAACAACGGTAAACAACCGCCCAGTGGGTTTACACCGGCTTTTTTGTAAAGCTTTAAATATTCCTGCTGCAACAACGTGGGATTATCCTCACCAACCTTTGCTTTAATTTCGTCCATCTCCGGCTTTAAAACACGCATCTTAGCCATTGATAAATATGACTTATAAGTAAGCGGTGATAAAACCAGCTTAAGTATAATGGTTAAGGCAAATATGATCAACCCATAATTCCAGTTAAATTTCTTGAGGATATTAAATATAGGCAGGGTCGCAAACCGGTTGATATATTTTAACGGACCCCAGCCCAGGTTAATTGTTTTTTCAAGACCGTATCCCTGGTCTTTTAATATAGAGTACTGGTTCGGGCCGAAATAAAATGTCACGGGGTAACTGCCATCAACACTACGCGCCAATACCACGCCGGCGCTCATTTGTTTGATGTTAGTAGTATCGGTAACGTCGGTTGTTTCTGCCAGGTTTGATTTAGCAAAACCTTTATCAGCTATGATAGCACTTGAGAAAAAATGCCCTTTGAATGAGATCCATTGTAATTTTTTGTCAGTAATTTCTTTTTGATCGTCTTTGGTTTCGCTCAGGTAATCATTTTCGTTATCGGTATTGTTGTAGGTTACGTACGAATAACGACGTTCCTGCTCCATATCCTTTTCCTGTTTACGTACGCTTGTGGCCCAGTTTATGTTTATGGTATTTGAGTTTGCGATAACCTGGTCCAAGCCAACAGGTTTCACAGTCAAGCCAACTTTATAGCCAGTGCCCTTCAATGAATATATATAATCAATATACTGGGTTGGGCTGTAGCTTAAACGCATTGTGATCGACGATGAGTCTTTTTCAGCCACTTGCAATGCACTAGCGCTTGGCGTAAAGTACAGTTTGTCGGTATTGATACTGTTGTTACCTGCGGTAAAGTTCAGGCCAAAATGATTATGGTCGCCGTCAAAAAGAACAAGCGGCTTTTTGTCAAAGGTCTTGTAGTTTTTTAATTCAACCGAGTAAACCTTACCACCTTGTGTGGATAGTTTAACCAACAGGTCCTTATTTTCAAGTGTGACGAACTTTTGGGTGCCAATTGTTGCTGCACCGAAAGGACTTTTTAATAAGGCAGAATCAACCGTTTTATTTGCCTGCGCTTTTGAGGTATCGGTTAGTTTCGCGGTGTTTGCCTGTACCTTTATATCGCCTCTTTTAATCGAATCGGCATGCGCTTGTATTCTTTCTTTTTTTAGCTCAGCCTCGTTTGGCTTCATAAAAAAGAACGAAGCGGCCATAATAACCATGATCAGGAATAATCCTGTAAATGTATTTTTATCCATTTTTATATTTCGTACAAATAACTATTGCTTGCGGGAGTAAGCCAGCGAAGCGGCGACAAAGTTAATAAAAAGTGGGTGCGGATTAGCAACAGTTGACTTTAATTCAGGATGAAATTGCGCTCCGATGAAGAAAGGATGGTTTTTCAGCTCAACAACCTCCACAAGATTGTTTTCAGGGTTAATACCCGAAGGGGTCAATCCCGCACTTTCATAAGCCTTTAAATACTCGTTATTAAACTCATAACGGTGCCTGTGGCGTTCACTAATCCTTGTTTTACCGTAAAACTTTTCTGCTTTGCTACCCTTTTTCAAATCGCAGGCATAGGCGCCTAAGCGCATGGTACCGCCTTTTTGAACCACTTTCTTTTGTTCTTCCATCATGCCGATAACCGGGTGAGGAGTATCCGGGTTCATTTCGGTACTGCTGGCATCTTTTAAGTCCAATACATTACGACCGAATTCAACAACAGCACATTGCATACCGAGGCATATCCCGAAGAACGGGATATTATTTTCGCGCACGTAACGGATCGCCTCAATTTTTCCTTCGAAACCACGCTCGCCAAACCCTGGCGCTACCAATACTCCATGCAAGCCTTTCAGCCTTTCGATGGCGTTTCCGGGAGTTAATTGTTCTGATGGGATATATTCGACCCGCACACGACATTCGTTTTTTGATCCGGCGTGGATAAACGACTCGCTGATAGATTTATAGGCATCTGGCAACTCAACATATTTTCCAACCAGGCCAATTCTTACTTCAGAAGTCGGGTTCTTCAAACGGCCCAAAAAGTCTTTCCAGCTTTCAAGATCAGGATCACTTTTGTGTGGTAATTTAAGTTTGGCCAGCACTGTTTTATCCAGTTGCTCTTTCAGCATCAGCAGGGGTACATCATAAATAGTAGGCGCATCAATTGATTCAATAACAGCATTCACATTTACATTGCAGAACAAAGCTATCTTTTTGCGGATATCCGTATTGAGGTGGTGCTCGGTACGACAAACCAGTATATCGGGCTGAATACCATATTCAAGCAGCATTTTTACAGAGTGTTGTGTAGGCTTGGTCTTTAGCTCACCAGCAGCGGCAAGGAATGGGATCAGCGTTAAATGGATCACCAAAGAATTGCCTGAACCACTTTCCCACCTGAACTGCCTAACCGCTTCAATGTAGGGTAATGATTCAATATCACCCACTGTACCACCCAATTCAGTGATCACAATATCATAATCGCCGCTTTCACCAAGTAAACGGATATTTTTTTTGATCTCATCAGTTATATGCGGAACTACCTGTACGGTTTTGCCTAAAAAGTCTCCGTTACGTTCGCGGTTGATCACATTCTGGTAAATACGGCCGGTAGTAATGTTATTAGCCTGAGATGTAGGTGTATTTAAAAAACGCTCATAGTGGCCAAGGTCAAGATCGGTTTCGGCGCCGTCTTCGGTAACGTAGCATTCGCCATGCTCGTAAGGGTTCAGCGTGCCCGGATCGATGTTGATATAAGGGTCGAATTTTTGGATGGTTACCCGGTAACCGCGCGATTGAAGGAGTTTGGCTAAGGAAGCAGATATAATACCTTTTCCTAACGACGAAGTAACGCCGCCCGTAACAAAAATATATTTAGTCATGATGCTTTGTGATTTTGACCCTGTTTTAAGGCCGAATCAAATTGTTTGTGTACGGGATACAAAAGTAGAAATTTTTTTCGGGATAGGTGGGGGAATTTGAAAATTTGGCAATTTGAAGATTTGAAAATGCTGCTGAATAATTCTTAAATCAGCTGATTTTCAAATCCCTCAAGTCTCTAAACTGGCGAGGTGAAAAAACTTATTTAATAACAAGGTTATTCTTCATATTTTTATAATAACACATAGATGAATGTAACATGACAATGCAGGAAATTTTAGTTGTTTTACACGGGAATAATTCTTCCAAAATGCTCGATATTTTAAACAAGGCTATCCATGTAACTAAATATGATGTAAAACAAAAATTAGCGCTTCATACAGGAATTACATTCGAGATTCATACTGAGACAAAATTTAAATTATTATATGAGTTGTGGGAAAATGATCTGATATTTCAAACATGTGACTATGTGAGCCTACCACGTTTGGCCGGACTATTTACATTTAGCAAAAACAAGCCTTTTTTTGAAAGTTATTTTACCGAAAAGATGGTGGATAAGATACGAAATGATGATAGTGCTTTTTCAGAGTTAAAAATCAACCAAGGCGATATCGATTACAATCGCTTAAAACATAAATTTGAAATTATAGATACTCAAGACAATGTCCTTCAAAGCTTTCCATTGCAAATGGAGCTGCCTTTTGTAATTTACAATGGACGAGAGGAATTTAAAATATGGGACCCAAATGACAATGATTATTGCGATTAGTCACTTAACCACTTATCTAGGAACTCCTTAACATTTGTAGTTTTAAAAGCCACCGCATCATATAAATCACTTACTGCATTCGAATAAGGAAAGTCCCATTCAGGCTTTCCGGAGTAGTCAGTGAATTGTAATTTAATCCCTTCAAAATAAGTGTCGTTGGTTACAAAAACCTCCTTATTGGGTTTATAGTACTTGTATATTCTTAAGTATTTATCTAAAATGGAAGTCATGTAGATTTGTCCGGTCACATGTTCTTCTGGACCGAGAAATAATTCTCTTGAGTCAATTCTCCAGGAAATTTCTCCTTCTTGGGTTTGTCTCAAAATTTTTGTAACAGCTTTTGAAGTTTTGTTTATATCATTTTCTAAAATGGTGCTTAATATACTCATTATACAATTTTTTTATCCTTTACTAAATTATCAATTCTTGTTATCCAAGCGTTTAAATCACTATATGTATCCCAAAGGTCGTCAAGCGTTGTAACACTAATCCAAAACTTCCAAGTTGGACTTTTTTTATCTGTTAATTGAAAATCAGATTTGTGCTGTTTTCTGAATACTTTTTTAATTTTTGTCCCTTGTTTATTTAAGTCCCGTGGCAATTTTGAATTAATATCTCCAATAACAGCTTTGCACAAATTTATTGTTTCTTTAATTGCCCTTTCATTTTTTTCGTTCAAATCTCTCGATAATTGTGAGTTATAATACTTCAAGTTCTTTGCTAAATCCGGTACTCTTGTATTAAAGAGAACATTTTTTCTAAATTCCCTTACCTTTTTTTCTATAAAAAATGCATATCCAAAAGTTAATATACTTATAGCAAACCCCAAAATAGAACAATAATCACTAATTAAATCAAGCATGATAACAGTTTGGTATTACAAATATAATAAGATATATTTTGTTAAGCTATAGCTGAAGATTTTTCAAATCTTGGGGCGTATCGATCGCAAAAGTCTCCAGCTCAGTTTCCGCAACTTTTATGCGGTACCCGTTTTCTATCCAACGCAGTTGTTCCAGGCTTTCGGCTTTTTCGAGAGACGATACAGGTAGTTTGGTGATCTGCTGCAGCACATCAGCACGATAGCCATAAATACCAATGTGTTTGAAATAGGTATAATGGCTCAGCCAATTTTCCTGCTCCTGCCCACGAATGTATGGCAACGGCAGGCGGGAAAAATAAATAGCTTCCGAAAGTTTATTGATCACTACTTTAGGCGAATTGGGATTAAACAATTCTTTTTCGCCCGCAACTTTTTTGATCAAGGTTGCGATCTCCGTGCTTTCATTATTAAAGCAAGCTGCCAATTTGCTGATCTGTTCAGGGTCGATATAAGGTTCATCACCCTGAATATTAATGATCACATGATATTGTGGATGCTGCAACGCTACTTCAGCACAGCGGTCAGTGCCGCTTTGATGATCATCGGACGTCATTACCACCATTCCGCCAAAGGCAAGCACATGGTCGTAAATGCGTACATCATCAGTGGCTACAATAACCTCGTTTAAATGGGTACACTTTTTAGCCTGCTCATAAACCCGTTGGATCATGCTTTTCCCGGCAATATCCACCAATGGCTTGCCCGGAAAGCGGGTAGATGCATAGCGGGCGGGGATGATGCAGAGGATGTTCATTTGATTTATGATTTTAGATTTACGAATTACGATTTTACAAACTCCGATTAAATCTAAAATCGTAATTCGTAAATCGTAATTCTAAAACAATCCATGTATCTCCCGCTCTATCATTTGCACAATAGTAGCAAGATCTTCGGTTTTGTTGGCAAAGTCAATATTGTCTTTATCTATTACCAGTACTTTACCTAGCTTATAACCGCCTATCCATTTGTTATATTTTTCGTTCAGCTTGGATAAATAATCGAGCCTTATGCCCGATTCATATTCACGTCCGCGGCGTTGGATGTTATTGACCAATGTTGGTACGGATGCTTTTAAATAAATAAGCAGATCGGGCGGTTTGATATACGATGTCATATTGTCAAATATCGACAGGTAATTATCATAGTCGCGCGTGGTCATCAGTCCCATATCATGCAGGTTCTCGGCGAAGATGTAGGCATCTTCATAGATCGTCCTGTCCTGTATAATATTATGGCCGCTCTGCTGAATGTCGATAATTTGCCTGTAGCGGCTGTTCAAAAAATAGATCTGCAGGTTAAAGCTCCAGCGTTTCATATCGCTGTAAAAATCTTCCAGGTATGGATTGTTATCCACGGCCTCAAACAGCGGATCCCATCCATAGTTTTTGGTCAGTAATTCGGTAAGAGTTGTTTTACCTGCGCCTATATTTCCTACAATAGCGATGTGCATATTAGTTGATAGTTGATGGTTGATAGTTCATGGTCGAATGCAGTTTAATCGTCAATGGCTGGTAATTTTCTCTATTCTTTGTTAAGGGTTAAAATAATTCTCCGCCTAATATAACTATGAACCACGAACTATCAAATATCGGCTAATTAAAAACTCCTGAAACCAATAATTTCCCTTATTTCACGAATAGTTTTCGATGCGCTTTCCCTTGCTTTGCTTGCTCCGTGGCTGGCAACCTTACGCAAATAAGCATCATCCTTTGCAATATCATTTATTTTTTCACGGATAGGCGTTGTCGCGATAATAATGTCTTCGGCCAGTTGTTTTTTCAGATCGCCATACCGGATCTGGCAGGTATTATACAAATTATCGAAATGTTCATAGGTGTCTGCCGATGACACAACTTTAATTATGTCAAAAAGGTTTTGTATTTCTAACGGCTTTTCCTGGTTTTCGGTGGTGGGGCCACTGTCAGTAACAGCGCGCATTACTTTTTTACGGATCTGTTCAGGGCTATCTGACAGATAAACTGCATTACCTTCACCTTCTGATTTGCTCATTTTACCTTTTCCATTCAGTCCAGGTATTTTTACCAGGTTTTCACTGAAATTGAAGGCATAGGGTTCAGGGAAATAATCCTGGTTATAAAGCCTGTTGAAACGGTTGGCAAAAGTGCGCGCCATTTCAAGGTGTTGCTCCTGGTCTTTGCCAACGGGTACTTTACTTGCTTTATGAATGATGATATCGGCTGTCATTAAAACCGGATAAGTTAATAACCCAGCGTTAACGTTTTCGGGCTGACTGCGGATCTTATCTTTAAATGAAGTACTGCGTTCCAGCTCGCCCATGTATGCATTCATATTCAGGTACAGGTATAGCTCAAGTACTTCCGGCACGTCTGACTGTAAATAAATAGTAGCTACTTCAGGATCAATGCCTGCAGCTAAATATTCTACCAGTACCTGTCTTACGTTGCTATGCAAGTCGGCAGGGGTAGGGTGTGTGGTTAAAGAATGCCAGTCGGCGATAAAAAAATAGCAGTTGTATTCATGCTGCATTTTCACGAAGTTCTGTATAGCTCCGTAGTAATTTCCTAAGTGTAAGTTTCCGGTTGAACGAATCCCACTAACAACAGTTTCCATGGGGCGAAAGTAAGTAATTTTTATATTTTTGGTGGCGATGAAAACGATATTGAAGAAAGTACACATCTATTTATATATTGTCAGTGTTGCTTTAATTTACTTCGTACTATGGCCTTTCTTTTATTATTGTTCGCTGAAAACCAGCCATTACAGAACCATGAACCGGTTAAGAAGAGCATGGGGATTTGTGAGCGCCGCCGCTGTTGGTTTCTTTTTCAGCTTTGAATATGAAGAGCCGATAGACTGGAGCAAAACCTTTATTGTATGCCCCAATCATACTTCAAATCTGGATATATCCGCTATGTGCATATTGGTTAACAGCGATGTTTGTTTTATGGGCAAAGAGGAGCTAACAGAAGGGCTGGTTACAGGTTTATTTTTCCGTACAGTAGATGTACCGGTTAATCGCGATAGTAAAATGTCTTCGTATAGGGCTTTCAAAAAGGTATCTGAACGCCTTCAAAACGGCACTTCCGCGATCATTTTCCCCGAGGGTGGCATAGCCGATGATTATCCGCCTAAGCTGCAGCTGTTTAAAAATGGACCGTTTAAACTGGCTATTGATTTAAAAGTGCCTATTATACCGGTATCTTCATCGAATACCTGGAAGATGCTTTGGGACGACGGTACCAAATATGGAAGCAAGCCGGGCATTTGTAAATATTATGTCCATAAGCCTGTAGCGACGGATAATTTAACACCAGATGATGCCGATTTATTGCGGAACAGAGTTTATGACATTATTAAGGAAAAAACACGCTTCACCTGATTAAGTTATTAGGTAAGATTATATTTATAGGGTTAAAAAATTTATATTTTTACAGCTGTTAATGAGGCAAGCCCGGCCTGGCTCAACCCGGCCTGTAATAATTTTTTTCGGAAACGATGATACTCTTCTTAAAAAGAATACACACCTATTTTTACCGGTACAGCGTAGCTTTCTTTTTTATACTGGTATGGCCAATTTTATATTTTCTCTCGCGCAAGCACGATCGTTATAAATATATTAATGGATACCGAAGGTTCATCATTTTAATGAGCACCATCGTTTCGGGGGTATTTTTCAGCATCAATTACGAAGAAGAAATCGATTGGAAACGCACCTATATTATTATCGGCAATCATACCTCAAATCTCGATGTTTCGGCAATATGCCTCACAGCTAAGAATAATCATTGCTTTATAGGGAAAGATGAACTACTGAACAATATGGTACTCGGTTTTTTTTTCAGGACGATAGATATTACCGTTAACCGCGATAGCAAAATTTCATCGTTCAGGGCATTTAAAACGGCGGCCGAACGATTAAAAAACGGTATAAGTGTTGTGATATTCCCAGAGGCAACTATACCTGATGAATACCCTCCAAAATTATATCCTTTTAAAAATGGCGCTTTCAGGTTGGCGATCGAATTAAAAATTCCCATTTTGCCGATAACATCATTAGACACCTGGAAAGTTTTGTGGGATACTGGCAGAGAATTTGGTAGCCGACCGGGTATTTGTGATATATTTGTACACAAACCCATTGAGACAGCACATTTGACATTGGATGATGCCGATACGCTGCGTGATGAGGTGCATGAGATTATAAAACGAAAATTGGGAGTAGCATGAACATTGACGAAGAAACAGTTGATAAAATAGCCCACCTGGCCCGTCTGGAACTAACCGGTCTTGAAAAACAGGAAATGATAAAGGATATGAATAAGATCCTTGGTTTTATGGATAAATTGAATGAGGTAAATACGAGCGGTGTTGAACCTCTTGTTTATATGACCGATAAAACTAATTCTTTTAGGGAGGATGTGGTTAAGCAGGAGATCACCCATGAAGAAGCATTAATGAATGCCCCCAAACATGATAAAGATTACTTCCTGGTGTCGAAGGTGATTGATTTGAAGTAGGAGTCCGGTAGTAGGAAAGTCAGTAAAGTCCGAAAGTAAAGAAGTTGGAGGCCTGAGTCCAAAAGTTAATAAAGTTATTGAAGTAAATCCGTTATGTCATTTCGACCGCAGGGAGAAAACTTAAACGATATGCAAAGTGAACTATGCATTTCAGACAATGCATCGCGGTTATTCAAGACGTATAAGATTTCTCTCTGTGTTCGTATGACATAGTTTTTATCCAAAAAATGAAAACTGCCTGTAACAAAGCCCGGCCCTCTATAGTCAAAACGAGAAAATATAAATGGAGCCACTAATAACGCTTAAAGATATCGGACGTAAATATGTGATTGGTACCGAAATTATTCACGCCCTGAAATCTGTATCGTTAACCATTAATAAAGGCGAATTTGTGGCCCTGATGGGACCTTCTGGCTCCGGTAAGTCAACCCTGATGAATATTTTAGGGTGTCTGGACACCCCCAGCAAAGGCGAATATATCCTGAACGGAATTAACGTTAGTCACATGACTGACAATGAATTAGCAGAAGTTAGGAATACAGAGATTGGTTTTGTGTTCCAAACGTTTAACTTATTACCCCGAAATACTGCCCTTGATAATGTTGCACTCCCACTTGTTTATGCCGGCATAAGTAAAGAAAACCGGCAGGCGCGGGCAAAAAAAAGCTTAGAAAACGTTGGTTTAGGCAATCGTATAGACCACAAACCAAATGAACTTTCCGGCGGGCAGCGTCAGCGTGTTGCAGTGGCCCGTGCGTTAATCAATAATCCTTCAATTATACTGGCCGACGAGCCAACCGGTAATTTGGATACCAAAACTTCCATTGAAATAATGGGATTAATGGAAGATATCCACGCGAAAGGCAACACCATTATCTTAGTAACCCACGAAGAAGACATAGCCCTGCATGCCCACCGCATTGTGCGCATGCGTGATGGTTTGGTAGAAAATGATTTCGCCAATACCAATATTCAACGGGTTGCAAGGCAGGTTGCCGCGGTTTAACTTTTTCTTTCTGAATACAAATTCTTTTGCCGGAAATTCAAATCATATGAAAGCTATTTCGACAGGCGCGCCAAATAGCATCATGTTAGCGTGAATTTGATACAAGGTTTTTAAGTCATGAATCCCATCCCGCTTAATACCGATATAGTTACACCACTCCAATGTCGGTAAGAATTTACGGTAATAAACAACCCAAATGAACTACCAAAAAATTAATTAAATTGCCCTCTGGTAAACCATTTAGGAATTGCAAAACCCTCAAGAACTTAATTATCCTTATTTTTTATGATCAGGAAATATCTCGCCCTGTTAATCTGTATTATTTCATTTCATGCCTTTTGCCAGGATAATCTGAAACTTTGGTATAAAAAGCCTGCTAAAGTATGGACAGAGGCTTTGCCTGTTGGCAATGGCCGGCTGGGTGCAATGGTGTTTGGAGGCGTTAAACAGGAACTCATCCAACTAAATGAAGCTACCTTATGGTCGGGCGGACCTGTTCGTACCAACGTAAATCCCGGGGCCTATGCTAATTTACAGTTGGCGAGGGAAGCACTTTTTAAGGATTCGGATTACGCTAAAGCGAATGAGTACGCGAAAAAAATGCAAGGGTATTATTCTGATTCTTATTTGCCGTTGGGCGATATTTCAATTACCCAGGATCTGCCGGATAAAGCGCCTTCATACTATTACCGCGACCTGAATATTAAAGACGCTATATCGACAACCACATATACCATTGATGGGGTAACATACACGAGGCAAGTTATTAGTTCGGCTGCCGACCAGGTGATTGTTATTCACCTCAGATCAAGCAGGGCAGGGGGCTTGAATTTTACAATTACTGCCAGCAGTCAGTTAAAATATAGAGGCGTAGTTATTTCAAATAGTGAGATAGCCCTGAAAGGGAAGGCCCCCGCACATGATGACCCCAATTATGTCAATTCGAAGAACCCGGTTAATTCAGTAGATACCACAGGTTGCAAGGGAATGCGCTTCGAATTGCAAATGAAAGCGGTCACTAAAGATGGTTTAGTAAAAGCTGATACCAGCGGAATTACCATTAAAAATGCTACCGAAGCAACTATTTATCTTTCCGCGGCGACAAGTTTTAACGGGTTCGATAAATGCCCGGTATCGGAGGGTAAAGATGAAAGTAAATTGGCATCAGGATATTTAAACGGCGCCATACAAAAAACCTGGCCAGCTTTATTGGCCCGTCATGAAGCAGATTATCATAAATATTTTAACAGGCTTTCCTTTAGTTTACAAGCGCCGGCCAGTAACAAAAACGCGGCGTTACCAACGGACGAACGCCTGGTAGCCTATACTAACGGGGCTACCGATCCCGGACTTGAGACGCTTTACTTTCAATACGGCCGGTATTTGCTCATTTCAAGTTCGCGCACCAAAGCAGTGCCCGCCAATTTGCAGGGCATCTGGAATAAAGAATTACAACCGCCATGGAGCTCAAACTATACCACCAATATCAACGTGGAAATGAATTACTGGCCCGCTGAAGAAGCCAACCTTTCAGAAATGCACCAGCCGCTGATTGATTTCATCAAAAATGAGGCCGTCACGGGTAAAGTTACGGCGACGCAATTTTACCATGCACATGGTTGGGCGGTGCATCACAACAGCGACATCTGGGCACTGTCAAACCCGGTTGGAGATTTGGGCCACGGCGATCCGATGTGGGCCAACTGGACAATGGGCTCGCCATGGCTTTCGGAGCATTTGTGGTGGCACTACCAGTTTACGAAAGATAAAAAATATCTCAGGGAAACGGCTTATCCGCTGATGAAAGGTGCCGGGTTGTTCTGTCTTGATTGGCTGGTACCCTACAAAGGATACCTGGTGACCGCGCCTTCAGTATCGCCCGAGAATTCATTCAAGGATGAGAATGGCAGAAAGGGAAGCGTCTCCATTGCCACCACTATGGATATGGAGATCATCCGCGACCTGTTCACTAATCTTATTAATGCCTCGAATAAATTGGGAATCGACAAGCCGTTCCGCGATTCTATTATCGCCGCAAAGGCTAAATTATACCCGTTTCATATCGGCAAAAAAGGTAACCTGCAGGAATGGTACAAGGATTTTGATGAGATAGAGCCCCACCACAGGCATGTATCACATTTGTTCGGGCTGTATCCGAGCAACCAGATCTCACCGACAAACACCCCGGAGTTAGCGGCTGCAGCAATGAAAACACTGGAGTTAAGAGGCGATGACGGTACAGGCTGGAGCCTCGCATGGAAAATAAACTTCTGGGCCAGGTTGCTGGATGGTAACCACAGTTATAAGCTGTTAAAATATCTATTGAGAGCCACTGACCAACCCGGAACTAATTACAAAGGCGGCGGTGGTTCGTATATCAACTTGTTTGATGCGCATCCTCCTTTCCAAATCGATGGTAATTTTGGAGGATTGGCAGGTATGACAGAAATGTTGCTCCAAAGTCAAAATGATGAAATAGCCTTACTGCCTGCATTGCCCGATGCATGGGCGACCGGAAAAATTTCCGGTTTAAAAGCACGGGGAAATTTTGAGGTGGGCATAAACTGGAAAAACGGGAAGTTAATTAACGCTTCGGTTCTTTCTGTTGTTGGCGGCAGGTGTGCTATCCGCACAAATCAGCCGGTAAAAATTTCAGGTATGCAGGTGAGTTCAAAAAAGACAGCAAATGGTTATTTAACCAGTTTTGTGAGTAAAAAAGGCGTGAGCTATCAAATTATCAGTATATAAGAAATGGATTTGGAACATTCAGAGCAACCTACAAGAAGGGATTTTATAAAGCGTGCATCTTTATTGGGAGCAGCTGCATTGACTGTTCCGGCAGCATTAAGCGCGTTCACGCTTCCGGAAGGAGGCACGACCGGCGACAATTATACATTTTTATTCCAGGGTGATTCCATTACTGATGGAAACCGCAGCAGGAATACCGATTGGAACCATGTTTTGGGTCATGGTTATGCCTACCTTATTGCCGCCCGTTTATGGTACGAATTTCCTGAAAATGGTTTCCACTTTTTTAACAGGGGGATAAGCGGCAATACAGTTCAAGATCTTCAAAAACGCTGGGCCGAGGATACCTTAGCCATAAAGCCTGATCTGTTGAGCATCCTGGTTGGTGTTAATGAAACCATGCACGCGGCATATGGCGATAAAACTTACACTCCTGCAAGTTACGAAAGTGATTACCGGGCAATGTTAACGCAAACAAAACAAGCGCTGCCTAATGTTGAGCTGGTAATCTGCGAGCCATTTATTCTCCCGGTTGGCAAGGTAAAGGAAAAGTGGGAGGACTACCAGCGGGAAATCACACCACGGCAAGCGATAGCCAAAAAGCTCGCCGCAGAGTTTGGTGCCATCTTTATTCCGCTACAGGATAGCTTCAATAAAGCCGCAGCAAAGTATCCGCCGAATGAATATTGGGTATGGGATGGTGTACATCCTATGCCCAACGGACACGAATTGTTTGCCAGGGAGTGGATAAAGCATGTGAGTAAGAAATTGAGGTTTATAAGGTGATATCATTTTCGAGGACATCGCTTTAAAACAATCATGTTATGCCGATTTCGGCACCCCACAGGGCAATCCCGCGTGCTTGGTAAGCGATATGCACTTAGCAGACCTGGCTGGTTGTAAACTTGTCGCTCGCCAACTTTCTGGTGAGATGCCGATCCGCCATCGGGGCGGACGGCATGACGTGGCTGGTTTTTTAAACGCGTTTCTCTCTATAAACGATATTTGATTTGAAATTCGTTAACTTTAGTGACCGGCAAACTGCTAGCTAATAAGTTAAATGCTATGAAAAACAAATACCACTTAATCGCGCTGTTACTTTTCATATTTTCTTTTGCATGCAAGGCCGACGGGCAGAACGAAAATCTTAAGCTGGTATTTATAAGGCATGCAGAGAAACCCGAAACGGGAGAGAATCTTACCTGTAAAGGGTTTAACAGGTCGCTTCAATTACCCGCCGTGTTATATAAGAAATTTGGTCAGCCGGTGGATATTTACGTACCGGCATTAGACATGGGTAAAACTACTGAAAGCGCTCGCATGTTTCAGACGATAACCCCTTTTGCGGTAAAATATAACCTGTCTATAAATTCTAAATATGATAAGACTGATTATACAGATCTGGGGAACGCCCTGGTAAGGGAGAAAGGTACGGTGATCATCGTATGGACGCATAGCAATATGCCGGCTATTATTCAGTTCCTTGGCGTAAAGTCACCAATACCCAAATGGAAAGAGAACGACTACGATAGCATCTGGATAGTTACCTATAAAAACAAACAAGCCATCCTGACAACAGATAAGGAAGGATTAAATCCGGCGGCTACTTGTGCTTTTTGACAAGGAAGATGATGACTTAACCTGATGCGATGATCAGATAAATCTCTTTATAACGCTAAATTTACCTTGCCCAAACAATCTGAAGGATAAATCATTGCAATTTTTGCCCTTTAGTTGTATTTTTAGTTTTGAAACGGCGATCCCCGGTCGGAAGCAAACACACATACCGCGTACTTATCTTATCTGAATGAAATACAAAGATTTAACTGAACAGGCGGCAAAATATGTTTCGTCTATATTTGATGAGCATCCTGAGCCTGAATTACTTTATCACAACAAGGCACATACAAAAGCAGTTGTTGACGCAGCTTCACAAATTGCTCACCATTATCAATTAAGCGAAAAGGATTTTTTTATTGTGCTTACTGCCGCCTGGTTCCATGATACCGGTCAGCTTTTTACGCGTGCTGAGCATGAAAATAAAAGTGTAGAATTGGCGGATACATTTTTGATAACGCACAAAGTTGATGCAACCAACATTCAAAAGATAAAAGATTGTATTCTGGCTACCAGGATGCCGCAAAAGCCAACCAATCTGCTTGAAAACATTATATGCGATGCCGACCTGTTCCATTTGGGAACAACTGAGTTCAGCAAAAGAAATAAGTTGATGCGTGAGGAGTATAATTCACTGCATAATCACGCAAAAATGAACAAAGCAGAGTGGCGTGATGACACGATTAAGTTGCTCGAAAATCACCGCTTTCATACCGATTACTGCCGTTTTTTGCTGGACGAACAGCAGCAAAGAAATCTCGAAAAGTTAAAAAGCAAAGCGCATGAACAGGGAGAACAAGTGATAGAGGACGAAAAAACTGCTTTAGTAACGGCATCTGATGGCATTGCTGAACAAAAGCCTGCAAGCGTCAAAAAAAATAAAGACCGGCCTGATAAAGGTATCGAAACCATGTTTCGCATTAGCTCCGCAAATCATTCGCGTCTAAGCGACATGGCCGACAACAAGGCTCATATCCTGATAACGGTAAATTCAATAATTCTGTCAGCAGTGATCAGCCTCGTATTACGTAAGCTGGATACCAATTCCTTTCTTACCATGCCCTCTTTTATCTTGCTTACGGTAAGTCTCATCACGATCATATTCGCTATCCTCGCTACACGGCCGTCTATTCCGCATGGTGAATTTACCCAGGAGCAAATAGAACATAAAAAGGTGAACCTGTTGTTTTTTGGAAACTTCTACCGAATGAGTCTTACCGATTACACAGACGCAATGAAACAGGTTATGGACGACCGCGAGTTTCTTTACGACAACCTTATAAAGGATGTTTACTTCCAGGGTATTGTACTCGGCAAAAAATATCGCCTGCTAAGGATAGCTTACAATATTTTTATGTTTGGCTTGTCCGTTTCGGTAGTCGCATATATCATAGCCTCGGCCGGTGCCGAAAAACATGCTACTGTTAATCTACCGGGATTCATTGAATTTGGATTAGGTCATTTCAATAATGTGATACAGCTATTTAATGGTATATAAGCTATGTTGATATCAACTGTTACCTATGAATAAAAGACTACTTGTATACTTCATAATTCTGCAATGCGTGGTCTTTTTTGCGAAGGCACAGGACAGTGTGGTATACCGTGTTGTACTGATCGGCGATGCAGGTGAAATTGATAAACAGCAAACGGCAGTACTCAGCTTTGCGGCTAATTCTATCATAAAAGATAAAACCACCGTGGTTTATCTTGGCGATAATATATATCCAAAAGGCATGGGCTTGCCGGGGAGTTATGAAGAAGAAAAAACAAAAAACATCCTTCGATCAGAATACATGCCCATGCGCGCCAAAGGCGCGCCGGTTTACTTTGTACCCGGTAACCATGATTGGGATAAAATGGGCATTCGCGGGCTTGATAAAATAAAACAGCAATGGGATTTCCTAAATCAGCAACAAGATTCACTGTTACGCATGGTGCCTGAAAATGGGTGTCCTGATCCCTACGCAATCAAAGTAAATGATAAGTTGGTGATCATAGCCTATGACAGTGAATGGTGGCTGTTCCCTTATGATAAGAAAAATCAGGGTGTAGACTGCGGCTGTAAAACAAAGGAGGATGTGATCACCAAACTGCGTGAGCTTTTTTACAAAAACAGGGATAAAGTGATCTTGCTTGCTTCCCATCACCCGTTTCAGAGTTATGGCGTGCATGGCGGCGTTTTTACGTGGAAAGATCATATTTTTCCCTTTACCGCGGCTAATGAAAATCTTTATATCCCACTACCCATCGTAGGATCTCTATACCCGCTACTCCGCACGGTTTTTGTTAATCCCGAGGATATGGGGCACCCCGAATACCAGGAGATGATCAAAAAGATAGACGGTGTTTTCGGAGAGTTCCCCAACCTCATTCATGTCGCCGGCCATGAGCATGGTCTGCAGTTTATTAAAAATGAAAAAAATCAGTTCCAGGTGGTAAGCGGTGCCGGGGCTAAAAATACGTATGTAAAAAAAAGCAAGTACTCGCTTTTTGCGGATGCTATACAGGGTTTTGTAACAGCCGACCTGATGCTGGATAATAGCATGAGGTTCACTTACTATGCTTATACAGAAAGTGGTATTAAAAAGGCATTTATTTATACCAAACCCTATGAACCTGTAACCGCTTTGAACTTAAAAACCTATACGCCCCCGGCGGCCGACAGCGTGGTAGTGAGCATACATCCCTCTTACGATAGCGTAGGAAGCTTTTACCGGAAAATTTTTGGCGAGAACTACAGGAAGGAATGGGCTGCAAAAGTTAAGTTGCCATATTTAAAACTATCTGAACTGCATGGTGGCCTAAGCCCCGAAAGAAAAGGGGGAGGTATGCAATCGCAGTCGTTAAGATTGGTTGACCCTACAGGCAAGGAGTGGGTTTTAAGAACAGTTGAAAAAGATCCCACGGCAGTACTACCCACTGAATTGAGAGAAACTTTTATACTTGACCTGCTCAATGACGCCACAAGCGCGCAGCATCCTTTTGGTTCGCTGGTAGTGCCGCCGTTGGCAGATGCGTTAAAAGTACCACATGCTAACCCTGTTATTGGTGTAGTCGCTCCTGACAAAAACCTTGGTCTTTATGCGAGCCTTTTTATCAATAAAGTTTGCCTGCTTGAAGAGAGAGAGCCGACCGGAAAGTCGGACAATACCGAGAAAATGGAACAAACCCTTCAAAAGGACAATGATAATCATGTTCTGGGAAAGGACTTTATTCGTGCACGTATGCTTGATGTGCTGATAGGCGACTGGGACAGGCACGAAGATCAGTGGCGCTGGCGTCCGGAAAAAGAAGATGGTAATAAGATGTATTCAGCGGTTCCACGGGACCGGGACCAGGCCTTATACACGCGTGAGGGTTTTTTAGAAAACCTTGCCTCGGAACGGTGGCTATTACCAACACTACAGGGTTTTGACGGTAAAATAAGCGATGTGCGTTATTCGCTTTACAAAACAAGGTTTATTAACCCATATCCGGAATCAATAGTGAGTTATGATGAATGGATGAAAATAGCCAATGAGGTTAAAGCTGCTATAACAGATAGTGTACTTAGCGCAGCGCTCCACCGGTTGCCCCCTGAGATTTATAAGATAAGACATGATACCCTGTTGAGTAAATTCAAACATCGCCGGGATAATTTGCCGGCAGTTATGGACAAATACTATCGTTTTGCAAACAAAATTGTAGATATAAGATTGAGCGATAAAAATGAGCAGGTACAGCTTAAAGATGTCGTAAATAATGGCCTGTCGGTAGTTGTAATCAAAATCAGTAAAAAAGGAAAATTACAGGACACATTATTGAAAATTGCTTATGATCCGGCGATTACCAAGGAGGTGCGGCTGTTTACGGCGGGCGGAGACGACCAGGTGATAATTAACACTAAAAATACCGTTATTAAGTTACGTATTGTCGGCGGTGATGGCGAGAAGCACTACCAGGTTGTCGAAGCCAATAACAAAGTAAAGCTGTACGGAAAAGAAAGTAACCACACTTTCATCGGAGACTCCACGCGTTTTATTACCCGCTTTAATAATGACACCGCCAACACTGCTATTCACAACACAAACCTGTATAACATTTGGATGCCCTTAGCGACCGCAAATATCGACCGCGATGATGGCCTTTTATTGGGTTTAGGTTTCAGGTATACGGGCCAGGGAGGTTTCCGTAAGTTTCCATATACAACTATCCAGCAATTGACGGTTACACATTCATTCACTACCAAAGCCTATGATATAGATTATAAAGGGGATTGGAACAAGGTTGTCGGCAGCGCCGACCTATTGCTGCAAGCAGTGATAAGATCGCCCGATAATTCAAACTTTTTTGGACGCGGCAATGGCTCGGTTTATGACAAGTCAAAAGATGTCGGCAGTTATTATCGTACAAGATATGATACCTATGAATTTAGCCCGGCATTGCGCTGGCATACATCTGAGGGGTCTACGCTGAGTGTCGGCCCGTCGATAACTCATTATCATCTTGATCCTGCAGACAATGTGGGGAGATTTATCAATAATTCATCAGCTATTGGGTCGTATGACAGCACAACGGTAGATAAAGACAAAACACATGCCGGCATAGTATTAGATTATGTCAGTGACAGACGTGATAATAAGGCATTTCCGTCATCGGGCGTTTTTATAAATGTGAAGATTTTGGGTTATGCAGGCTTAAACAGCTATTCAAAATCATTTGCACAAATTATACCTGAGATATCTTTTTACAGAG
>Ga0206898_10162_pt1 | contig 19641 bp, 23 predicted proteins | sample Alteio_BWOrgHeat_50_FD_153237 | JGI IMG/M metagenome (GOLD analysis project Ga0206898, IMG submission 153237) | Enriched cells from forest soil in Barre Woods Harvard Forest LTER site, Petersham, Massachusetts, United States -... | ecosystem: Environmental > Terrestrial > Soil > Temperate forest >...
GGTAGAGTTATGCCAGGAAGTTCATTGTTGAGGTTCATAGGTCATAGCGGAAGATTAATTAAAATTAATAATTATGGGTATAGATATATCTGCGCTTGTAATCATAGCCATATTGGGTATCCCCGTATTCTTTTTATGGCGATGGGCTTTTCGAAAGATTACGTCGACCACCAGGAGGAGGGCAATCCCGTGGGTAGTGACAATTGTTACCGCACCGGTGTTCTACGCTGCCTGTATTCTGATATTTATTGAAATAGAGGAGTATTACCCAAATAAAGATTTTAATAAAAAAGAATGGCTAGCCAACAAAGACATCCGTTACGAGTACAGCCACGATTTGATAAAAAGTAAAATTTTGATAGGAAAATCAAAACAACAGGTTTTGCAGCTTTTAGGGAGTGACACCGATACCACCCAAAATGATCAATTAGAGTATGACATCGGTTTTCGGCCTGAAATAACTGGCATTGATCCAAGTCACATTGTTGTTGATTTTAAAAACGGGAAAGTAAGTGATGTCGTCGAATATGACAGGTAGAATCGCGTATTTTAATGAAATTCCGCATTAGTGACAGAAGCGGATACCGGCCAAGCGCTTAAGGCCTTGTGACGTATGAGCGGATGGCGCGGGCCGCAGGCAATGCCCAAATTATCTTTCAAATGGGATAATAGCCTTTGTTACTGTCCCCGCAAATTAAGTATTTATCCAACCCGTCTTAACTCCCAAAAGGTATCTACTTATATACGCTATTTATATACGCTATCCTCATTGCCAAAAATTTAATTTAACTGATCAACCACCAACCATCCATCCAACCACCAACCAACCAACCAACCAACCAACCAACCAACCAACCAACCAACCAACCCAACCACCATCCATCCATATCCCTTACCCACCTAATCCTCAAATTACTCATTTTAATACCCTGATCACCAATCGCCATCTTCAACCAAAACCACCAACCAAAAAACACTAATCACCACCGCTATCCACCATTTCAAAATCCAAATTCACTAATCGTACCCACCATAATCACAGATTGTATCCATATAATTATTATTAGTACCCACTATTTTAAAATACCTCTTTTTAGTTTTAATATTAATTTATATCTTTGCACCTCTTTTATAAGAAACGAATACAATGAAAAAAGACCTGCATCCAGCAAATTATAGATTAGTTGTTTTTAAAGACATGTCGAACGACTACTCTTTTATAACTAAATCATGCATCGACAGCCGCGAAACCGTAAAATGGGAAGATGGCAACGAATATCCTTTGATAAAACTCGAAATTTCGCATACTTCGCACCCTTTTTATACCGGTAAAATGAAACTGGTTGACACTGCCGGACGTATCGATAAGTTCCGTACCCGTTACAACAAGAAATAACTCTTGTTTTAATTAAAATATTTATAAGTCTTCCGCCCTGTGGCGGAGGACTTTTTTTATTTTTGCATTATGGCAATCATTCTTTTCGACGATACCGCCCACCAAACGCTCCGCCCCTTAACTTTTACACGTCCGGTTGCCGACCTGCGCATTGGTATTTTAACTATTGCGGATAAATGGGCCAAATATTTAAAAAGCGATTATTCTTTTTATACCCAGCCCTGGCTGCAGGGTAAATTTCCCATCGATATACAGGAAGAAAACCTGTTCATCAACGGTGCCTTATGCCCTGATGATGACGTGTTGGATGCTATAGGCCAGCTTGAATATGGCGAGGTCTTGAAATATGGCGAGCGCCTGCTGGCCGTTAAGCTAAAACAGAGTTTTGCCGCTCAGTTTGACGCGGACGGTGCAGCAGGCACGGTTGTTAATTTAAAGCACGAACCTGTTATACTGACTTTTCCGGAGGATATTTTCAGGAAAAACGATATTGAACTGCGCAAAGATTTTAAGTTGCTTACCGCAGGCCGCAAAAGCGCAGCCATCAGTTCAACCAATTCGATCATCGGCAACGATTTTTTTGCTGAAGATGGGGCAATCGCCGAATGCTCGACCTTTAATACTACTAATGGCCCAATTTACCTGGCCGCCAATACCGAGGTTTGGGAGGGTACGCATATCCGCGGAGCCTTTGCTATTTGCGAACATTCGCAGGTGAAAATGGGCGCTAAGATATACGGCGCCACTACTGTCGGCCCGTATTGCAGGGTGGGTGGCGAATTGAATAACGCGGTGCTTTGGGGCTATTCTTCAAAAGGGCACGAAGGTTACCTGGGTAATGCGGTTGTGGGTGAGTGGTGCAATATCGGCGCCGACTCGAATAACTCGAACCTTAAAAATAATTATGACGAGGTTAAATTGTGGGATTATACGACGCAACGTTTCCGTAAAACGGGCATGCAGTTTTGCGGACTGATAATGGCCGACCATGCCAAATGCGCCATTAACACCATGTTTAACACAGGCACGGTTGCAGGCGTGAGTGCCAATATTTTTGGAGCAGGCTTTCCGCGTAACTTTATTCCCGATTTTTCGTGGGGCGGCCCACAGGGCTACGAAGTATATTCTATTAAAAAGATGTTTGTAACGGCCGAAAAAGTTTTTGCCCGCCGTGATCATCGTGCCTTTGACGAAAACGAGAAACAGATTTTGGAGAAGGTTTTTGAACTGACTGAGCAGTTTCGAAGGTTTTAACCATAAAGAACACAAAGAGATTCACAAAGGACACAAAGACTTTTATTACAAAAAAATATAATCCAGTCCATAATTTGATATCGAACATTTATTATTTCAATAAATCACTAATTCAACAACTCACCAATTCACTAATTAAATACACATGAGAAAAAAAATTGTCGCCGGAAACTGGAAAATGAACCTTGATTACAACGAAGGTTTAACTTTATTTTCGGAAGTGATCAATATGGTTAAAGACGAAGTAACCGGTAACCAGCGGGCTGTTGTTTGCAGTCCGTTTATTCATTTGCACAGTTTAACACAGTTGGCCAAAGGCTATGCAAAAGTTTCGGTAGGTGCGCAAAATGCCCACCAGGCCGAGTCGGGCGCATACACCGGCGAAATATCTGCAAAAATGATTAAATCAGTAGGTGCAGAGTACGTGATCCTGGGTCATTCGGAACGTCGCCAGTATTTTGGCGAAAACAATGCGTTGCTGGCAAAAAAGACCGACACTGCGTTGCAGAACGGTTTAATCCCTATTTTTTGTATCGGTGAGACTTTGGCCGAACGGGAATCGAATCAGCATTTCAATATTATTAAAACCCAACTGGAAGAGGGTGTTTTTCATTTAGATGAAGAGCAATTCGGACAGATAGTAATAGCTTATGAGCCGGTTTGGGCCATCGGTACCGGCGTAACTGCCTCATCGGCCCAGGCGCAGGAAATACATGCTTTTATCCGTTTAGAAATAGCCGCAAAATATAGCCAGCAGGTTGCTTCCGACACTACCATTTTATATGGTGGTAGCTGCAACCCCAAAAATGCCCCCGAACTGTTTGCGCAGCCGGATATTGACGGCGGACTGATTGGTGGCGCATCATTAAAATCGCGCGATTTTACAGATATATTGAAGGTATTTAATTCTTAGGTGATTAGCGACTGGAGATCGGGGATTAGTTGGAACCTGCTCAAGAACTGAAAATAACTGGCATTGATGTTGATGCAACGGTTAAAAGTTTTAGGAGCGTTAAACTAATCCCTGTTTTCCGGCCTCTAACCGCTTCAACCATGAAGAAACTACTGAAAATTCTAATGCCGCCCTTTGTCGGGTTTTCGCTGTATTTTTTAGGCGTGCGATACAGTCCCGATTATTTCGATTTAAATATCGGTCTGATAGGTAAGGGGACTTTGGCTGGGTTTATGGCATATTATAAACTGGCGCTGCCTTTACTGTTCGCAGTTGCGGTGTTAACACAATTGTTGATCATTATACCGATATGGCGATCGCTTTTAAAGAAATCGCGGACCGGTAAAATATTAACGGTATTGCTCCTTGCATTTATCTGTGCCGTCCTGGCGGCCGGCATGAGCTACGCAAGCTGGGATACTACCACCGGTCGGCATCATTTGCTGATGGTTTTTGAATTTATGACAGCCATTCAATGGTTTTATTGGCTTATCAATTTATTTATTTTGTATTTGCTGGAGTAAAGGAATGTCCACAATTCTGATATCTCATATCTCACGTCTCAAATCTCATATCTAATCTACCCCAATGAATTACTACGAGCTTCTTTTTACCACCATCACCACCGAAGATTATCAGCAAGATTTGTTGATAAATGCTTTGGGCGAAATTGGTTTCGATACTTTCGAGGAGGTTGATTTTGGCTTTAAAGCTTACATACCTACTGCCGATTTTAATGAGGGGTTGCTGGAACAAACGTTATCGGTATACCGGGAGATGTTTTCGTTTAGTTATGAAATCATGCTCATCCCGCAAAAAAACTGGAACCAGGTTTGGGAGAGTAATTTTGAGCCGATAACGATTGGCAGCCAGATATTTGTGCGGGCTACCTTTCACGAGCCAAAACCTGAGTTTTTATATGAGATAGTGATTGACCCCAAAATGGCCTTTGGTACCGGGCATCATCAAACCACCTCGATGATGCTGCAATGGATGCTTGAAAATGATTTTGCTGGTAAAAATGTGCTGGATATGGGCTGTGGGACCGGTATTTTAGCTATTATGGCATCCAAACTTGGCGCGTTAACTGTAACGGCAATTGATTACGATCCTGTTTGTTTTGAAAGTACAATTGAAAACGCCCAGCTTAATAACATTGAAAACATCACAGCTCTATGTGGTTCAAAAGAAGTGATCCCTGATGCACAGTTTGATACCATACTGGCTAACATCAACCGGAATATCCTGCTGGACCAGATGGAGCGTTATAGTGAAGCCCTGAAGCCGGGCGGCGAAATATACTTGAGCGGTTTTTACGAGGATCCAGACCTGTCAATTATCACCGATGAGGCGGCTAAAAACGGGTTAAGCTACATCAGCCATAAAAAAGACAAGGACTGGGTTGCCGCGAAGTTTGTTAAATAAGTTTACACAGAATAAAACGCTGGAAGTTTTTGAGGATAGTAACAAACAATTGAAAGATTTTCTATATTTTTAAGGTTAAGAAATTTTCTTCTGTTAACGCCATAAATGTTAGCGGATGTTCTTCTACCGAAGCCGCAATGGCGAGGTTGGTGAAAATTATATTCCAGAAAAATGAAAACCTATCTTGTACCCGTTGATTTTTCAAAGGCATCTCTTCATGCCGCTGAGTTTGCTGCAGCTTTAAGCCATCAAACTGATGTTGATCATTTGATTTTGTTGAACGCCTATTACGTTTCCGTTTATGAAACGATATTGCCGAACACGGATATGGTACAAGTGACGGAGGAGGAGATAGAACGCAATGCAGCCACCCGGTTAGCGCAACTGGAGCAGGTGAAAAAAGATTTGCAAAGCAAGGTGAGGCCCGGGGTTACAATAACCACTCATTTAAACCGTACGCATTTGTTACGTGCTGTAGTTGAAAACGCCATCAGTCGCAAAGTGGACCTGGTGGTGCTTGGCAGCCGCGGCAATAGCAGCAATGACGATGCCCTGCTGGGCAGCCACGTCATCAGGATATCAAAGGCAAGCCCGGTACCGGTAATTGTGGTGCCGCCAGCCTATAATTTCGAAAAAATAAAGCGCGTGGTAGTGGCTTGCGACTTTACCAAAGTGAATGAAAATGTTCCGCTCGAGGCTTTGAAAAAAATACTTACCCATAAAAAGCTGGAATTGCTGGTGGTAAATGTTGACAATAAAACACGAAGCGATGAGCAAAATGCCGAAAGGGAAGGCGAGAAGTCTGTTTTGTATGCGATGTTAAAGGAGTTTAATCCGCAGTACTTTTACGTGAATAAATCAAATATCATCGACGGTATTTTGCAATTCGCGGCCGAAAAGGACGCGCAGCTCGTGATAGCGCTTCCGCATAAATACAGCTTCCTGCAATCGCTTATCCATAACAGCGTGTCGCAACAACTGGCCGAGAGTTCGGCGGCGCCGGTGTTGATGCTGAAATAAATAAGTTTAGCGGCGCTGCCGTTATTAAAAACCGCAAGACCGCTAAATTCTTTATAAATAGGAGGGCCGAATGCTTAATACCCTACGGTAAAACGCCTTTTAATAAATTGATTATTTTCAATTTCGTCAGCAATGGCAATGGCCATATCTTCAACCGAAATACTGCTGTTTCCTTTTTCATCAAATACTGGTTCATCGTTACCGAGGCGGAATTTTCCTGTACGTTCGCCGGGATGCAAGTTGATGGCGGGGCTTATAAATGTCCAGTCCAGTTTTTCATTTTTGCGCAGGATATTTAAATAGTCGCGGGCACCGCTTGCAGCTACTTTATAAGCCGCCGGGAAGTCGGGACTGTCAACCAATTGGCTGCCGTTTATTACAAGGCTTCCGGCGCCGCCAACAACCAACAGGCGTTTTACGCCAGAATCTTCTACTGCTTTTTCGATTGAACCGGCGCCTTTTAACGTTTCATCATAAATAGCCGGGTTAGTCCAGCCTGGATTATAGGCGCTGATAACGGCATCGTTACCTGCAATAAGCCCGGCCAGGTGATCAGTGTCAAACACGTCGGCCGCAACCAGTGTTAAATGGGCGTTGTTTGTCTCAATTGTTTCGGGATGGCGCGCAATGGCTTTTACCTGTATGCCGCGGCTTAATAGTTCGCTTACTACCGCTTTTCCTACGAAGCCAGTGGCTCCTATTACTGCTATTTTCATATATATTGTTAATTTATTGTAAGTAAAAAAGTTACAGTTTATTTTAAATTTTTTTAATCGAACTGATCGCGAAACTCACACAGGTTAATAGTCCCAAGTTTTTTTGCTAAGACATCGTCAATTTCCAGGTACAAGGCATCCAGGTGCTGGTTTATTTGCCTGCCGACAGGGCAAGCAGGGTTGGGCCTGTTTTTGGCCTGTCCTAAAATGGAATCCTGCTTAATAGCCTGGTAAACGTCTGCCAGTAAAATTTGCTCTGCGGGTTTAGCCAAAGCATATCCGCCATTGGAACCTTCCTTGCTGTTTATTAACCCGTGGTTTCGTAAATTGCTTATTTCTTTCCTTATTAATGCTGGATTTGCGTTTATACTACCGGCAATATACTCCGACGACAGCAATTCACTCTCGGGTTTGGCGAGTAATGTGAGGATGTGCATTGCTATTTGAAATCGTCCGTTCATTTGTAATAAAATAAATTACAGTTCAAATATAGTGCTTTATTTTGATTAAAACGCGGTTTAAACCTGTTTTAGTATTTATTGCATTGGCATGATAATCAGTTTTAAACGATAAAAAGATGGCGATGCTTTGGGTTAACTCTACTTTAAAATAAAATATTATTCAAATTTGTTGATAATTAGATAGATATTAAATAATATTGTAACTTTATTAACTTAAGGGAAACCTACAACCCGTAGTTTATCACCATGAAGACACTAGGAAAAAAAATCAGGCTATTACGCCACCAAAAGGGATGGAGCCAGGAAGATGTTGCCAAAAAGCTGGACATTTCAATCCCCGCCTTTTCAAAAATTGAAACAGGCATTACCGATATCAACCTTTCGAGGCTTGAACAGATTGCTATTCTGTTTGAAATGTCGGTAGTTCAATTGCTTACGTTTAACGAGTCGAACCAGGATCAGAAACTGGTGAATGAGTTGGATGTTATCAACAAGAAATTGATGGACCGCGAGACGGAGGTCATCGACTTGCAAAAGAAAGTTATTGAACTGTTTGAGGAACTGCGCCACAGCAGAATTACAGCGTAATTTTTTAATCGCAGCTTTATTGCGCGGCAATAAAGCCAGGCATCACGAGGTGGTCATTGGTTACCAAAACCTCGAATGCTACTTTAGTTGGTCTATATAAAACCTAAGCCTTAGTGTGCTTTTTAAAAAATGCAGCGCATTGTGAGATGTTTTTTGCCAAATGTTGCGCCCATTGATGCGTGAAGCGCTATCATTTTTTCATTGAAATCGCCCACCCACGACAGTTCCAGTTCTTTGTATTGATTGCGTGGCAATACGTACTCGCCGAGGGTTATAAACAATCCCGATTCGATACCGAGATTTTGATATTTTTGTTTGGTGCCCATAACAATGGCCCGCATGCGCGAAACACCTTTCCATTTATAGTAAAGAAACTTTAGCTTGCCTACTAAGTCAAGTTTACCTTTCAGGGGTTTAAGCATCAGGTTGGCGTCGGGTAAATTAACCAGGAACGATACTGGTTCGCCCTTAACATAGGCAAATAATATCAGGTTCTCGTCCATCAGGGGCTTCATTTTTTTAAAGCTTTCAAGGATGGTTGCATGCGTTATAGGCACAAAGTTTTCAAAGTCGCGCCAGGCATCATTGTATATCTCCATAAAATCGGCCGCAAATTGTTCAATCTGGTGGGCTTTTAAATGCTTAAACTCGTACCCCGGCTTTTGGGTAACCCATTTGGCTATTTTGTAAAACCTTTCGGGGAAGGGTTTAAGTATATCCAGGTGATTGGTAATTTGGGCGTACTGCGTTTTAAAGCCATATTCCTCAAAAAAAGCCTGGTAATAAGGGTGGTTGTAATTCATCCCATATGAAGGGTGCGTAAAGCCCTCCACAAGCAATCCCCAAAAGTTATCGTTTTCGCCAAAATTTATGGGTCCGTCCATGGCTTGCATCCCGTTTTCTTTTAACCAGTTTTTTGCGGTATCAAACAGTAAAAAGGCTGCTTCTCTGTCATTTATGCATTCAAAAAACCCCATGCCACCTGTTGGCTGCTCATAGTTGAAAGCCTTTTTGTTGTTGATGAATGCTGCTACCCGGCCAATTAGTTTGCCATTGTTGTCGCGCAATATCCAGCGGGTGCATTTGCCGTTTTGGTGGAAGTTGTTTTTAGCCGGATCGAACACCGCTTCAATATCATTATCCAACGGGCAAACCCAAACGGTATCATCCTTATAAATTATCCTCGCTACATCCAGGAACGCTTTCTTTGTCTCTTTGCCGGTTACTTCGGTAATAGTCATTTGCTTGCTTTGGTGGTAAACTTACATAAAAAAAGCATCCAGAGGCATGGCCCGAATGCTTTAAAATGGAATGTATCTTTAAAACTACTAAAAGTCGTCGTCGTCGTCGTAATCAAAATTTTCGTACCCAAGATCATCCAATGGGCCGTCAAAATCATCGTCGTCATCAACTACCTTTTTCTTCGACGGTTGATCAAGCGTGCTATCATCATCGTCTTCATCCTCGCCCGTGTCTTTAGAATCCACTTTCTTGTTTACAGGTTTTTTTGGAGTTCCCATTGCTATGAAATTTTTGTTAAAACTTTTTTCAATAATAATTATTTGCTACGAGATGCAAATAATCTTTTTTTGATTGGCTGATAATATTTATTAGTAAAAATAATCAAAATCATTTTGAGTAAAACAAGTTTTTGAAATTATTTTTAAGAGGGAAAATTATTCGGATTGTTCGCCAATTGAGACGGTATTATCGGTAAAATCCTTTAGTTGAGGTAATTCGCTGATGTTGTTTATGCCAAAGTAGTCCATAAATACACTACTTGTTCCGTATAGTATAGGTTTTCCCAAGGCATCAGACTTCCCAACGATCGAAATTAATTCTTTTTCGAGCAATTTTTGGATGGAATAATCGCAGTTTACGCCGCGGATTTGTTCGACATCGGGCTTGGTTACGGGTTGTTTGTAGGCAATAATAGCAAGCGTCTCCAACGCTGCCTGGCTTAATTTCTTTTTAGCCCGTTGCATTTGCAGCAAACTTACTACCTGGTGGTATGCTTTTTTTGTTAAAAACTGGTAGCCGTTATTCAGTTTAACCAGTTCGATGGCGAAATTTTTAGCCTTATACCTTTGGGCGATGCTTTGCAGGTAACCGTTTATTTCTTCCTCGGCGAAATCTTGCTCAAAGGCGGCCTGGAGGCAGAAAATTATCTCTTCGGTCCGGATGCTTTGTTCCGATACAAATATGAGCGCTTCTATGTATTGTTCGATGTCTTGCATTGTGGGTTTGAAGTCCGAAAGTCCGAAAGTCCGAAAGTCCGAAAGTCCGAAAGTCCGAAAGTCCGAAAGTCCGAAAGTAATATAAGGCGTTAAAGTTCGTGAATTTATAGCAGAAACGAATGCATCTTCCGGACTTTACTGACTTTCCCGACTTTCGGACTAAAACTAATAATTAATCACCTGTTCCTCAATTTCAACCGGCATTTGGCGCCATTCGTACTTCTGGGTGCGCAGTTGCGGTTCAAAACCAGCTTCTTTAATAGATTGCTGTATGCCTTTGGCGGTGAAACGATGCGGCGCACCGGCAGCTGATACCACATTTTCTTCGATCATGATCGATCCAAAATCATTGGCGCCGGCATGAAGACATATTTGTGCCACCTGTTTACCCACGGTTAACCAGGATGCCTGGATGTTTTTAATATTTGGAAGCATAATACGGCTTAGCGCTATCATGCGGATATATTCGTCGCCGGTGACATTATTGGTAATACCGCGTATCTTACGCAACAGGGTGCCGTCGTCCTGGAACGGCCAGGGGATAAAGGCTATAAAGCCATAGTTGCCCTCCGGTTTTTCGGATTGCACCTGCCGGATCCACACCAAATGTTCAAAACGCTCCTCTATCGTTTCAATATGGCCAAACATCATGGTGGCCGAACTTGGCAAATTGAGTTTGTGTGCTGCACGCATAACATCCAACCATTCCTGTCCACCACATTTGCCTTTGCTAATGAGGCGGCGCACACGGTCGTTCAATATTTCGGCACCAGCACCGGGTAATGAGTCCAGTCCGGCAGCTTTTAATTCGCGCAATACATCAATATGGCTCATGCCTTCCAGCTTGGCAACGTGCGCAATCTCCGGTGGGCCTAAGGAATGTAATTTCAGGGTAGGGTATAGTTCTTTTAATTTCCTGAAGGTATCGGCATAAAATTTTAAACCGAGATCAGGATGGTGGCCGCCTTGCAACAATAGCTGGTCGCCGCCGTAGCGGAAAGTTTCTTCGATTTTTTGCTTATACGTTTCGATGTCGGTTATATAAGCATCCTCGTGCCCGGGGCGACGAAAGAAATTACAAAACTTGCAATTGGCAATGCAAACGTTGGTGGTATTTACGTTGCGATCTATCTGCCAGGTTACTTTGCCATGCGGCACCTGCATTTTGCGCAGCTCATTAGCTGTGTACATTAAATCAGGCGTAGAGGCGTTATGATAAAGAAAAACACCTTCATCCTGCGATAAAAACTCAAACCGCAAAGCGCGTTGCAACAGATCGGCAGTATTCATGTGAGCAAATATACGAGGAAGGAGGTTAAAGGCGAAAAGTAAAGGGCGAAAGGTGTTATTATGCTGACATTTATAAATATTTATGTTTAGCTTTAATTAACCATTGAACCATGAGCTTACCTAAATTTCGTAAACTATATTTTCCGGGACTGATTAGCCTGGTGTGTTTGCCAATACTTTGTGTTTGCTATTTTGAAAGTTACAATGTGTTTCAAAGGTATTATGCCATGCGGATTGTATCCGCGGATAGAGCAAGCTTAGATCGACTTGCGGAATTGTCGACCAGGAACTTTCATGTGGATCGATTTAGAAAATATCAAGACATTACTTTCAATGGAAATGGCGCGACGGACCAAATTCAACTTAATAAAGTTGGTTCGATAATAAAGCGCTTAATTGTTACAAATGACACTGTAAATGGGCTACGTGTTTCCTTTGGCAACCATGCCCGGTATGCGGAATTTATAAGCGTTTTGGATGTTTGCTATCAATCGTTCAACCATAATTTAGGTTTTGTGCCTTTTGAAGGTAAGATTCTGATTTGGCATCTGCCTACTCTTAATGTCGGGTTACGCGTTGAAGGACGAAATTTGGATAATGATCAATTGTTTATGGATTGGTTGCCGATAGAAGCCCATAAGTCACTATCCATGTCGGAAAAATTAATGGTGGAGCTAAATGAAATCGAGAACGTCATCATTGAATTTTGGCCATCTGTCTTGGCCTTTATACTGATGGTGGGTTTTACTTTTTTTAAAAGCAGAAGATATTTAAAACTAAGAACGTCCGTTTAGTCCGCAACTAACCCGTTATCCAATCTCAGCACCTTCGTTACACTATCCGGTATTTCCTGCTGGTAATGCGTCACATAAATCAACGTAACATTGCTCATGCTGCAAATAGTATCAACCAGGGTTTTAAAATGGTGCTGCTGGTGTGCGTCCAGGCCCTGGCAGGGTTCGTCAAATATCAGCAGATCGGGGTTTTTGATGAGGGCGCGGGCCAACAGGCATAGGCGCTGGGCACTTGCCGGTATATTTTTGAGTAGTACGCGGGCATATTTTTCAATTTCGAAGGCCTTCATCCAGCGGAGGGCGGTTTCTGCTTTCGTTTTGCTGCTCAGCCTGAATAAGCCCAGGGTATCGTAATAACCAGATTCGATCACCTGTAAACAGCTATTATCGGTAGGGAAATATTGGTGCAATTCGGGCGACATAAAGCCGATTTTGCTTTTTATATCCCAGATGCTTTCACCCGTGCCGCGTTTTTTATCAAACAATACTATATCATTGGCATAGGCCTGCGGGTTATCGCCATTTATTAAACTCAATAAAGTTGATTTACCGGCGCCATTTGGTCCCAGCAGTGCCCATCGTTCTCCCGGGATTATCTGCCAGTTTATTTTGTCGAGGATGATTTTATCGCCATATTTTATATGGATGTTGTTCATTTTAACAATATGGTGGTAATGTTTTTTTTCATCACCCTCGTTCAGTAATGCTTTGAGTTCCATATTATCTACCTCGTCTTTATCATCCTGCAGATAGATATCCGCATTAAATTGCTCCGGGGGCATGGTTTGGATAATGCTGCCGTTTTTTAATATGGCAATGTGGGTAATGGCGGCTGGTATTTCATAGGGCGAGGTTGCCATAATCAGGCTGATCCCAGAGGCGACGATCTCATCGATGATGGTATTGAAAGCAGCACGCGTTTGAACATCCAGCCCGGTTAGCGGGCTATCCAGTAATAGTAGGACGGGATTTTTTATTAGCGCTGCCGCAATCATCAGGCGTTTGGTTTCGCCGTTTGATAGCTTGATGATCTGTTTGTTCTGCAAGTCGATCAGGTTGAGTAAAGCGATCACTTTATCCCGGTGCCAGTAAACATTGCCTGTACTGACAGGCGAAATAGTCGACAGGTATTGCTCAACGGTTAACGCGTCTTCCGAGTCGGAGGAGTTGTAGCGCTGCTGGTAGTAAAAATCGGAAGTATTGGAGAGGTTTTTAAAATGATGTTTGGGTTCCACCAGTGCCACCAGTTTATGGTAAGTTAAATGGCCATCGGTGGAGGGATGTTGTTTTATAAAATCATCAAAAAAATAATAATCAACGGTGCCTCCGGTAACATTAAACCGCCCGGCAATGGTTTGCAGCAAAGCACTTTTGCCTGAACCGCTTTCGCCTATTAATGCCCAGTTTTCACCTTTGTTAACCGAAAAACTTAAGCTGTTAAAAAGGAGAGTATTGAGGTATCGTACAGTGGCGTGTTTTATGGAAAAGAGTTCGTGGTTCATAGTTCACCCGGAAAACGGCCAAAATACAAATCTTTAGCGGGACGATAAACTAATGTTTTATGCAAACCCCCTAAAACAAAAAAGCTCCAGGTGATACCGGGAGCCTCTTTGTTTTCGCTACGAAAAATTATTTTTTCTTAGCTGTGTCTTTTTTCATTGGTGCCATTTTGCTGGTGTCTTTCTTAGAAGTATCTTTCTTTGCAGTGTCAGCAGCCATTTTTGTCATTGAAGTATCAGCTTTTTTAGAGGTGTCAGAATCAGAAGAACCTGAACCGCTTTTGCCTTTGCAAGCTGCGAAAGAAACGGCAACTGCTAATGCTAATACGCCTAATTTAAATGAATTTTTCATGTTAATTTTTTTTAAGTGATTAAATAGTTTGACGGTTAATACCGGAAATAACAAAAGGTAACCCAATAATTTTAAATAAAAATTAATGCGTTACCTTTTGTAAAAAAAAATTAACAGAAAAAACTAAAAATTATTTCTTTTTAGTAGTGTCTTTTGCAGCTGGTTTCATTTTAGAAGTATCAGCTTTTTTAGAAGTGTCTTTCTTAGAAGTATCAGCAGGAGTAGCTTTAGCAATTGAATCTTTTTTCAAAGAGTCAGCTTTTAAAGAATCAGCAGCACTGGTTTTTGCAGCACCACCGCAAGCAGCAGCAGAGATAGCGATAACTAAGGCAACAACACCTAATTTGAATGAATTTTTCATGTATTGATTTGTTAAAATGTGAATGTTTACCCGTTAATACTGTGAGATTAAAAAGGTAACCCATATTTTTAAAAAATATTTTACATGAAGGTTCAATTGCAACATTTAGCTTTTTTTTGCCCCGCAACCAACATCACTCCATAACACCAAACAAGACTTAACCCATTAGTTTTTTGTGGCGGCCTTTTTTACAACGGTAGTTTTAGTAGTTGTTTTTTTAAGCGTATCGGTTTTCATTTTCGAAGTATCGGGCGATTTTGCCGTATCGGTTTTTACGGTGCTGTCTGCACTGGTTTTAACTGATGACGAGTCGACTTTGGTAGCGCTTGAATCGCCTGAGCTACCCGTTTTGTTTCCGCCGCAGGCTGCTGCCGAAACCGATACCGCCAGGGCTAATAGTGTGATTTTGAATGAATTTTTCATGGTATGTTTTATTTATGATTTTGGTAGTTAACAATATTTATTTGGGAATGTTTGGAGAGAAGTCCGAAAGTCGGAAAAGTCCGGAAGTCTGAAAGACTGAAAAGTGAAAAGTTCGAGGGTCGGAAAAGTTAGAAAGATTTAAACGCGGGAGACCAACACAGCCCCACACTATCGCTTAATTGTGTATCTTTGGATGATTGATTTAACCCATAAATTAATAGCGAAAACAAACTTTCGGACTTACCCGACTTTCGGACTTCCGGACTTTCTCCCAAAATATATTTCTGTTTTAATTTTTTTTTATCGATAATGGGTTACAATTTCGCATAAATAGTATTAAGTAGTGAATAAAGAGTCGAATAGCGGAACCCCAACAGACAGCGAGGTGATTTTAGGTATCCTTAATAATTCAGAAAATGTATTAAAAAGGCTGTACCTGGCTTATTTTCCGATGGTTTTGCAATTAATAATAAATAATAACGGCGATAGCGACGACGCAAAGGATGTTTACCAGGAAGCGATAATTATCCTTTACAACAAAGTTAAAACCGGCGATTTTGAGTTAAGCAGTAAGCTTAAAACATATATTTATTCGGTTTGCAGGCGGCTGTGGCTTAAAAGGCTGAGCCAGATGAACCGGTACGGCGGCGATATCAGGGATTTCCAGGAATACCTGACTGTTGACGACGAGACGGAAAAGCAGAACGATCGGGATATACAGTTTAATAAAATGGGGGATGCCCTTAAATTATTAGGCGAGCCCTGTAAAACCATCATTGAGGATTTTTATATCAATAACAGATCGATGCAGGAGATCTGCGATAGTTTTGGATATACCAATGCGGATAATGCCAAAACACAAAAGTACAAATGCCTGCAAAGGCTGAAGAAATTGTTTTTTCAGCAGAAATAAGGAGTAAAGCGATGAGTGATAACCAATTACAGGAGCAAATTGAGCGGTATCTTAATGGCGAGATGAGCAAGGACGAGCGTGCCCGTTTCGAAATTTTGCGTGCCGAAAATGCGGAGATTAATGAGAAGGTAAGCGAACATAAACATTTTACCGGCTTAATTAAGCAATACGGCGAGCGTTTAGAACTGGAGCGCCGCCTGGATGCTATACATGGTGAAATTGATGTGGAAGCGTTGGAAGACGAATACATGATCCATCCTTCATTTATCGTGAGGTTATGGCGTAACCATCATTCAAAAATATCAGTGGCAGCATCAATTGCCATTTTTGCGGTGTTGAGTACGTTGTTTTTTACGGGGTATTTGAGTAACCGGGATAGGGATTTGCAATTGTTGGCACAAAAGGTGAACGTTATCGAAATGAAGATAGGAACTCAGTCTGGCCCGAAAAAGACTTCGCATGTTAATGTTAACCCTGGAAACTTCAGCGGAACAGGTTTTGCAATCACCTCAAATGGTTATATTATTACCGATGAGCACGTAATAAGGGACGCAGATTCGGTATATGTTCAGGGTAACGATGGAAAGTCGTATAAAGCTAAGGTCGTTTATACCGAACCGCAAAATGACATCGCTGTTTTAACCATTACTGATTCTTCCTTTAAGACTTTAGGCGCCATACCTTATGGTTTCAAGAAAGTTGAAGCAGATTTGGGCGAAAATGTATTCACTGTTGGCTATCCTGCAAATTCGATAGTTTTTGGTCCGGGTTTTTTAACATCCAGTTTGGGTTACCAGGGTGATTCAACCTCGTACCAAACTTCAATTCCGGTTAATCCGGGAAACAGCGGCGGCCCTTTGCTTGATAACAACGGAAATGTTATAGGGATTGTTGACGCTAAACAAACTCGCGTAGCGGGTGCGGCATTTGCCCGTAAATCAAGCTACCTACTGAAAACGCTACAGGATATACCTGCCGATTCGTTGAAGAAACCTTTGACTTTGACTTCAAAAAATGTTTTGGCTAATTTAAATAGGAAGCAGCAGATTAAAAAGATACAGGATTTTGTATTTATAGTACGGGTTTATAAACAATAAGCATCACCCAAAAATCTATATATAAATGGAAGTGCCCTGGTTTTTACCGGGGCATTTTTTGTTTAGAGCCAAGAACCAAGAATCAAGAACCAAGAATCAATATGGCAGAGAAAGCTTTTGCGAGCGAAAAGCCGAAAGACGAAGCTAAAAGCCAACACAGGTTTGTCCAGCTTTAGCTTTTTAATCCTGGCTCTTGATTCTTGACTCTTGGTTCTCAACTCTACCTATCCACTTCCCCTAAAACAATATCAATAGAACCGATGGTGGCAACCAGGTCGGCGATGAGAACGTTTTTGGCAATTTCGGGCAGTACGGAAAGATTATTAAAGCTGGGCGCCCGGGCTTTTACGCGGATAGGTATTTCGGATTTGCCGTCGGCTATAAAATAAAAACCCAACTCGCCTTTGGCGCCTTCACATCGGACGTAGTAATCCTGCGCTTTAGGCGTGATTTTGCGTGGCATTTTTGCACGCGGATCAAAATCGGGTGTGCGTTTAAGTTCCTTTTGTAGCCTTTCGATGCATTGTTCAATCATTTTTAGGGACTGCTCAATTTCATCAACGCGTACTTTGTAGCGGTCCCAGCAATCGCCTACGGTACCCATTTCGCCCTTACCGATGGGGACATCGAATTCCAGTTCGGGGTAAACAGAATAATTATCGATACGGCGCAAATCCCATTTAAGGCCCGATCCCCGTAACATAGGGCCAGAGCATCCGTAGTTTATGGCTACATCCAGTGGCAATACGCCCACGTTGGCTGTGCGGTTAATAAATACCTGGTTGTCTGTCAAAAGCTGGTTCAATTCAACCATTTTGGGCTTAAAATAGTCTACAAACTCTTTGCAGCGCTCCTCGAAACCAACCGGCAGGTCGTAAAACAAGCCGCCCACCCAAATATAATTGTAAAGCATACGCGAGCCGGATGCCCATTCCAGCATGCCCATAATATGCTCCCGATCGCGGAAGCACCATAAAAATGGCGTAAAGGCACCAATATCGATACCGTAAGTACCAATGGCTATCAAGTGTGACGCAATGCGGTTAAGTTCGCAAACCAATACGCGGATGTATTCAATACGTTTGGGTATATCCTTATCAATACCCATCATGCGCTCAACACCCATCACAAAGGCATGGCTGTTGTTCATGCTGGCCAGGTAATCCATCCTGTCGGTAAAAGGGATGGTTTGTTGGTAGGTGAGCGATTCGGCATGTTTTTCGAAACAACGATGCAGGTAGCCGATATGCGGTATAACTTCTTTTACAATTTCGCCATCGGTTATCAGTTCCAGCCGTAAAACGCCATGGGTTGAAGGGTGCTGCGGGCCCATATTGAGCACCATATCTTCAACAGCAGCATCGGCTATTTTTTTGTAGTAATTATTTAAAGCTTCGTTATATACGGGGTGTTGAACTTGCAATTTCGGATTTATTTTGATTTCAAATTTATTGATTTCAAATGTAAATCGGCCAAAATAAAAAAGGGTATTTAGAATTGTCGCATAGTCACCATAGGGTTCATTGGAATTCGAAACCGATGATGTTACGGAAAAAGAAATGATGTTTGTGGCGGTGTTTTATCCGTAAATTCGTGTTTTTTGCGTGAACAAGAATTTTTAAGTGGTTGAAAATAAGGGTTTAATGATAAAAATAATTTTGAGTTGCGTGAACACGTGAACAAATGAACAAGGAAAATCGGCGTAAATGTGATTGAACAAGAGGGCCCGCAGCGATTAAGCGGCAGGCCCTTACTATTTATTGGCATGATTTCACCGATTTGGGGATGATTTCACTGATGTCGAAATCCCAAATCCCTTAAAACGCTTTATGTTTAAACGTTTCACTTAGTTTGCTGCTTTGTGTGGCTAACCAGGCGTAACTGTACATGGCTACTGCCTTGGCTTTGCCCTGGCGGCCTTTAAAAGTCCAAACGTCTTTCATAAATTCCTTGTGGTTTTTGCTGTTCAGCGTATCAAAGGCCACCGAAATAGTTGGCGTTAATGAATATGCTGAGTGCCAGGTGCCAAACGGAATAAACAAGGTTTCGCCCGGACCAACCACAAAATTGATAGGGGTGGCATCTTTATATTTAGGGTGCCGCTCGAAATCAGGCTCAAAAATATTTAATTCCGAACGCCATGGATCATCGGGGCGGGGGTAAAGCAGGTCTTCCTGTCCGCGGGGGAACACGGTGAAACGCTTTTCGCCGTAAAGCTGGGTTATCCAGGCATTCAGGTGATAATAATCAAGGTGTAAATAAGGAAACTTACCACCCGGACCGCCAATAAACAGCTCGGTAGCACCGCCCCATTTACCCAATTGAAACATCCTGTTTTTTAACCAGTTTGGCGATGCATAGTTCAAATCTAGCGGATGGATCAATGGCATCAACTCGGGTAAAGTTTTAGGGATATCAAAAATGATAGGGTAGGGAGCAGGATTTTCGGCTGTGCTGACTTCAACCATGTCCATAATGTCTTTCATTTTGTACATGGTACCCCGGCAATCGGTTTCGCGCTCAGGATAGTTCTCCCTGAACCAATCCGGTGTAAAAAGCCCATTGGCTTTCCAAACTTTTGCAGCTTTTGTAAAAACCAGCGGAATGCCCGGTTTGTAATGCTCTTCGATGAATTCTTCGTAAGAAATGTCGTCTCTTCTTATAATATCCATAGCTTTAAATGAAGGGTGTAGTTTATTTATTTATATTGATAAAAAAACTTTGGCATTATTACGGGAAACGGGTGTGAAAGGTTGTTGGTTAGAGATTAGTTAACTGGAGATTAGAGGTTAGTCCGGAAGTCAGTAATCCCGATAGCTATCGGGACCGAAAGCCCGAAAGAAGTTGCAACCGAAGTTCTTTT
>Ga0206898_10163_pt1 | contig 19615 bp, 16 predicted proteins | sample Alteio_BWOrgHeat_50_FD_153237 | JGI IMG/M metagenome (GOLD analysis project Ga0206898, IMG submission 153237) | Enriched cells from forest soil in Barre Woods Harvard Forest LTER site, Petersham, Massachusetts, United States -... | ecosystem: Environmental > Terrestrial > Soil > Temperate forest >...
AAAAAAACAACCTGGAGAGTATTTTTGAACCTTTTACGCAGGAGTCTATGACCACAACGCGGCAATATGGCGGTACTGGCATGGGTTTGGCCATTGTTAAGCGTTTGCTTGAATTGCAAGGATTAAAAATGCTGGTAACGAGTGAGGTCGGGGTGGGTTCGGAATTTTCCTTTGATATGGAATTTCCTGTATGTACGGAAGTTGCCGAAGTCACTAATGTTAAGCTGCCGGCAATTCAGAGTGGTGAAAACTTGACTAAATTGCGGATGCTTATTGCAGAGGATAATCCGGTGAATGTGCTGTTAATGAAGAAGTTGCTTTCAAAGTGGAATATCACACCAACCATAGCCGAAAATGGCGAACGGGCTATTGAAATTTTGCAGTATGGCAATTTCGATATTATTTTAATGGACCTTCAGATGCCTGTATTAAACGGCTTTGACGCAGCGAAAGTGATAAGAAAACTACCAGATCCTAAAAAAGCAGGTGTCCCTATTATTGCATTAACAGCCGCCGCGCTATATGACATCAAAGCACAGGTATTCAATTCGGGTATGAACGATTACGTGTCAAAGCCTTTTAAGCCCGAAGAACTTATTGAAAAGATTCAGACCCTTGTCGCGCCGGCTTTTTGACAGGAGCCAGGAAACAAGCTCAGAAAGTCAGTTTGACGCCCCGCATTTCAGGCGCTTAGATAAATTATGTTCTTTTTTGTCTTGGCTCTTAATTCTTGGCTCTAATATCCATCGGAATTATAGTTCCTTGTACCCCGGCAATTCTTCTATAAACTTATAGCCTCTCGTCTCAAAGTCAATGGAACAGTAGTAGTGTTGCAGGCCGTTTGTAACAGCAAGCAGTTTTACTTTATGGGCCATGTTATAGCGGGCTACCTGGTCGAAGATTTTTTGGTCGATCGGCACTGATGGCGCCTTGCATTCAACTAACAGGATTTTTTCGCCGGCCGGGTTATACACTATTATGTCTGATCGTTTCGCCATCCCGTGTAATTTATGGCCGCCTTCAAGTTTTATAAGTGTTTTAGGGTAATGCTTTTGATTGATGAGATATTGGACAAAGTGCTGACGCACCCATTCTTCAGGTGTGATAACTATGTTTTTCTTCCTGATTACGTCGAACAAAGTAAGTTGCCCATTTTGATCAGTGATCTTAAAAGGGTAGGGGGGCAGTTGAAGCGGAACCAGCAGATCCATTTTACGAAAATGATTATTTTATCATTGTTTTCCTAATGGTGAATAGCGGGTAGTGAATAGCCGGTAAAGAAATCTATTCACAATTAGTGGCAGGCAATTCACCACTCAACAAAAATCCGTAATTTTCGCCACGAATGACGGCCGCAGATATTATAAAAGATTTTCAGAAAAGGAGATACAAACCTTTGTACATGTTGCACGGGGAGGAGCCTTATTACATTGACCTGGTAGGCAATTTTGTAGAGCATAAGCTTTTGACAGAAGCCGAAAAAGGGTTTAATCAGACAGTCCTTTATGGAAAAGATACAGATGTAATGACCGTTCTAAATGCCTCCAAGCGTTACCCCATGATGGCCGATTACCAGGTAGTTTTAGTAAAAGAGGCCCAGGATATGAAATGGGGCAGTGATGATACTGATAAAAAGGGCATCAACCCCTTGTTGAGTTACCTCGAAAATCCTTTGACAAGCACTATCCTGGTTTTTTGTTACAAATATGGCAAGTTTGACAAACGGAAAAAGACTTATAAGGCCATTGAAAAAAACGGACTTATTTTTGAATCTGCGCCATTATACGACAGTAAAATACCCGCCTGGGTTGAAGACTTCATAAAAGAAAAAGGATACAAAATAAATCAGCAGGCATCGCTTATGCTGGCGGAATATCTCGGCAACGACCTTTCAAAGATTGCCAATGAGCTTGCAAAGCTAATGTTGAACGTCCCCGCAGGGCAGGAGATTACTTTAAAGCATATCCAGGATAATATAGGTATCAGTAAAGAATACAACGTTTTTGAACTTCAAACCGCGCTCGGCAAAAAAGATGTGTTAAAATGCAACCAGATCATTAATTATTTTGAAGCTAATCCCAAGGCTAACCCGATAGTACTGGTATTAGGCAATTTAAATAACTTCTTCAGTAAGGTGCTTACTTACCATTACGTAAAAGACAGATCACCGCAAAACCTTGCCCGCGAGCTCGGCGTTAACCCCTATTTTGTAAAGGATTATGAACAGGCCGCGCGGAGCTATAATTACGGGAAAACCATGCAGATCATTAGTTACCTGCGTGAATATGATGTAAAAAGCAAAGGCGTGGATTCAAATACCGATCATGGCGGTTTGATGAAAGAATTGGTGTTTAAGATTTTGCATTAAGCAATTGTGTAACTAACCTATAATATACGGTAAAATCGGAGAAATAACTCGGTAAACAATTAATGAAATACTAATAAAGGTATGCAGGATATGCGTATAAGATGTCCTAAGTGTAGCTGGGAGCCCGATGAAAGCTGTAGATGGGTATGTGATGTATGTAATACAAAGTGGAACACTTTTGAAACCCATGGTCAATGCCCTGGTTGCGGTAAGATTTATAAGGACACAATGTGTAGTAAGCGGAAAGGCGGTTGCGGCCAAATGAGCTTGAATTTAGATTGGTATGAGGAAATCGAAGTGATTACACCCAAAAAGAGTAAGAAGACTTTTTTATTTTGGCCAAAAAAAACAGAGCCACCCATAACTGAAGCTGATAAGGAATGGATTGAACAACGTTTATTGGTACTCGCAGAAATGTTCACTCCCGAATTTTTTAAGTCATTGGTTACGATTACTCCGGACATACAATATTTCGACAGGAACTTTACCGGAACAGAAGAAGATGTCAATTTCATTCTCGAAACGGTAGCTTCTATTATGAATATTAAACCATGGGAAATCCAGTTAATGTACTTTTCTAATAAACCAACGGAGTTTTCAGAGGGGGTGAGTGCTACACCATCAGAAAAACTAAAAGGTAGTTGGACAAGCAAAGACAGTGAATTGATAGACAAAGGTTTCGGGAACAAAGAAATCTGGATCGAATTAGGGCAAATGAATGATCCTATAAGTTTAATAGCCACTGTTTCAACTGAGCTTGCAAAATATAAGTTAAAAAGCGAGTATGCGATTGAAGAAGACCTTGATATTTTAGTTGATTTGACGTCAATTGTTTTTGGCTTTGGAATATTCAAGGGCAATTCATACTTTAAATTTTCGCAGTGGACCGGCACTACTCATCAGGGGTGGCAAATGCAGAAAAGAGGACGTTTGCCGGAACCGATTATTGCTTATGTTATAGCTTGGCTAGCGCATTACCGTAATGAAGAGATCGCGTGGAAAAAGTATTTTAATAGAACAATGAAAAAATACTTCGAGAAAAGTTACAAGTTCATTGAGCAAAATAAGAAAGATATGAAATGGGAGATAGACTCTTAGATTCCCTGTCAATCCCTTGTCAATTCCACTTCCCCAAACATATTAAACCAGCTATTTGTCGTATATTTATGTAAATCCGAAAGCAGGGAAACACTGAAGGGTACAGAGAACTATCTATCGGTGAAATCCCAAATAATCGGTGAAATCATTATCTAATCGGTGAAATCATAATCAAAAAAACATATGGAATACAACAAATTAACACCCGAAGAAGAAAGGGTAATATTATACAAAGGCACTGAGCGGCCATTTACCGGCGCATTGTTAAATAATCATGCGCAGGGTTTGTACGTGTGTAAACGTTGCGATACGCCTTTATACACTTCTGAAACCAAGTTCGAGTCGCATTGTGGCTGGCCCAGCTTTGATGATGAGATCCCAGGTGCAGTAAAACGGGTTCCGGATGCGGACGGACGCCGTGTAGAAATTGTATGTGCCAACTGCGGCGCCCACCTCGGTCACGTTTTTGAAGGTGAATATCTCACCCCAAAAAATACACGCCATTGCGTAAACTCTGTTTCGCTCAAATTTGTAAGCAGCGACCAGGGAACGGTGAATGGATAAGGCCAAGATTGTTTTTCCACATCATGTAATTTATACTGTAACAATTACTTAACAATAATCTCACATCTCACTACTCACATCTCACCACTCACCAACAGTTATTTTGTTTATAACTTATAGGTGATGTTAAAAACTAAAACTAACATCATAAAATGGCATGCCCTATCTTTGAAGTCAGGTTCTTTCAGGGCAGCCTGGTGTTGCCGGTCTACATGCCGGTAACATCAAAAAGGGTGGACCATCGGCGGATGGAGGCTTACGTAAATTGATAAAACAGTTTGGCGAAGATGAGTGGGCAGGAGTATCTAAGTGGTTAGGAGTGATAAGGTTATCATAATTAAAACTAACGCTATGGGGTAGCTGTCTGCCGTTGCAAGCCACTAAAAATATTGATCAGGCAGCCTTGAGAACAGTCAAATAAAAGCAGTACATGGAACAAGAAACCGAATTATTATTAAGAGAAAACAAAGACCGCTTTGTTATACTACCCATTAAATATCCCGCGATATGGGAAATGTATAAGAAGTGTGAAGCGAGTTTCTGGACTGCTGAAGAGATCGACTTAGGCGACGACATGAAGCATTGGGAAAGCATGAATTCAGGCGAAAAGCATTTCGTATCCCATGTGCTTGCATTCTTCGCGGCAAGCGATGGCATTGTAAACGAAAACCTGGCCATAAACTTTATGAGCGAGGTGCAACTACCTGAAGCCCGTTGTTTCTACGGTTTCCAGATCATGATGGAGAATATCCACTCCGAAACCTATGCGCTGCTGATAGACACTTATATAAAAGACCCGGCTGAAAAGGATCGTTTGTTCCATGCTATTGATACCGTGCCTTGTGTAGGTAAGAAAGCACAATGGGCACTCCGCTGGATCAATAATGGCACCTTTGCTGAACGTTTGGTTGCTTTCGCGGCTGTTGAAGGAATCTTCTTCTCAGGTAGCTTTTGCTCCATTTTCTGGCTTAAAAAACGCGGCCTGATGCCAGGCTTAACCTTCAGCAACGAGCTGATCTCGCGTGATGAAGGTATGCATTGCGAATTTGCCTGCTTACTGTACAAGATGCTGGAAAACAAGCTTTCAAAAGAAGCAGCTACTGCGATCATCACCGACGCGGTTGAAATAGAAAAAGAATTTATAACCGACGCGCTGCCGGTTAACCTGATAGGCATGAACGCTAAACTGATGAGTCAGTACATAGAGTTCGTGGCCGACAGGTGGTTGAGCGAACTAGGCTACGATAAAGTGTATAACGCAACTAATCCATTTGATTTTATGGAGATGATCAGCCTGCAGGGTAAAACCAATTTCTTTGAAAAAAGGGTAGGGGATTACCAAAAAAGCGGCGTGTTGAATAGCCAGGAGAGCAAGTCGTTCTCGTTGGATGAGGATTTCTAAGGTAGTGATTAGAGGTTGGAGATTAGAGATTAGTTGAGGAAAGGGGATAGAGGGCTTGCAAATCAAAATCACGGCAATCAAAGAAATCAGCTTAATCAGCGGTTCAGACAAAATAGTGATTAGAGGTTAGGGGTAAGTCAAAATCATGACAATCATCTAATCCCACAAACCAAGGTCAGAAAATAATAAATAATAAATAAAGGGGGCAAAAATGTCCGTAGTAAAAAGAGACGGAAAAAGAGAATCCGTAAAATTTGACAAAATCACCGCACGTATCGAGAAACTGTGCTATGGTTTAAACCCGGCTTTGGTTGATCCGATTGACGTTGCCAAAAAGGTAATTGAAGGTTTATTCGACGGGGTAACTACTTCCGAACTGGATAACCTGGCCGCCGAAACTGCAGCATCATTAACAACCAAGCACCCCGATTATGCTTTATTGGCATCGCGCATAGCGGTATCCAATCTGCATAAAAATACGGTTAAATCGTTTTCTGAAACGATGCGCATATTGCATAAATATGTCGACCCAAAAACAGGCAAAGATGCATCGATGATAGCTGATGACGTTTGGGACATCATCGAAGCAAATGCTGAGCTTTTAGATAGTACTCTTATATATGACCGCGACTTTGGCTTTGATTATTTCGGTTTTAAAACTCTCGAAAAATCATACCTGTTAAAAGTTAATGGCAAGATTGCCGAACGCCCGCAGCATCTTTTTATGCGCGTATCTATAGGTATTCATAAAGAAGATATTGACAGCGCTATAAAAACCTATCATTTAATGAGTGAGCGCTGGTTTACCCATGCTACTCCAACGCTGTTCAACGCAGCTACGCCAAAGCCCCAAATGTCGTCATGCTTTTTATTGACCATGAAGGATGACAGTATTGAAGGAATTTATGATACGCTTAAACAAACCGCAAAGATCTCGCAAAGCGCAGGTGGTATTGGCTTAAGCATCCACAACGTGCGGGCTACAGGTTCATATATCAGCGGCACAAACGGTACCAGTAACGGTATTATCCCGATGCTGCGTGTATTTAATGATACTGCGCGTTATGTTGACCAGGGCGGTGGCAAGCGTAAAGGCGCATTCGCTGTTTACCTTGAGCCATGGCATGCTGATGTATTTGAGTTTTTAGATCTTCGTAAAAACCACGGTAAAGAAGAAATGCGTGCCCGCGATTTATTCTACGCCCTTTGGGTATCCGACCTGTTTATGGAGCGTGTAGAAGCAAATGAGGACTGGAGCTTATTCTGCCCGCATGAAGCGCCAGGGTTGGCAGAATGCTGGGGAAAAGAATTTGAAAAGCTTTATACCAAATACGAAAAAGAAGGCCGTGCCCGTAAAGTTGTAAAAGCACAGGAACTTTGGTTTGCTATACTTGATGCCCAGGTGGAAACCGGTACTCCTTACCTGTTATATAAGGATGCCGCTAATGGTAAATCGAACCAGCAAAATTTAGGTACGATAAAAAGCTCGAACCTATGTACCGAAATCATAGAATACACTTCGGATAAAGAGGTGGCAGTTTGTAACCTGGCGTCTTTAGCATTACCACGTTATATCCGTGAAGGTATTTTTGATCATGATAAATTGTACGAAGTAACTTACCAGGCAACAATCAACCTGAATAAGATCATCGATAATAACTATTATCCTGTTGAAGAGGCCAAATATTCAAATTTACGGCACCGCCCTATCGGTTTGGGTGTACAAGGTTTGGCTGATGCCTTTATCCAATTACGCCTGCCTTTTGAAAGTGAAGAAGCAAAGAAACTGAACATAGAGATCTTTGAAACTATCTACTTCGCAGCTATGACCGCCTCGAAAGACCTTGCTATTAAGGAAGGTGCGTACGAAACGTTTAAAGGATCGCCGCTATCAAAAGGACAATTCCAGTTTGACCTTTGGGGTGTAAAACCTGAAAGCGGTCGCTGGGATTGGGAAAACCTGAGATTAGATGTAATGAACCATGGTGTACGTAACTCCTTATTGGTTGCACCAATGCCAACTGCTTCAACATCGCAGATCCTGGGTAACAACGAGTGCTTTGAACCATATACTTCAAATATCTATACCCGCAGGGTGTTGAGCGGTGAGTTTATCATCGTAAACAAATATTTGCTGCGTGACCTGGTTAACCGGGGTTTGTGGGATAACACCATGAAAGATAAGATCATCAGCGCCAATGGTTCGATACAGGATATTGCCGAGATCCCTCAGGAGATAAAAGACCTGTACAAAACTGTTTGGGAAATTAAGATGCGTAACATCATCGATATGGCTGCCGACAGGGGCGCTTATATCTGCCAGTCGCAATCATTGAACCTGTTCATTAATTCGCCTAACGCTTCAAAACTTACTTCGATGCATTTTTATGCCTGGAAGAAAGGGCTTAAAACCGGGATGTACTACCTGCGTACACAGGCAGCATCACAGGCCGTTAAGTTTACAGTTGAGAACCAGGGCGGCAAGAACATGGAACCTGTAATACCTGAATTGGTTGACCAGATAGCCGATGAAATACCTGCCGGTCCTACATGTTCAATGGAAGAAGGCTGTGTTACTTGCTCTGCATAATGAACCTCTAATCTATATATCCTAAATTAACAAGAGACGCAATTTTTTGCGTCTCTTTGTATTTTAAAACAGTTTATGATCAAACACGAGGTCATCAGGTGCGAACGCTGTGGAATCAGCATGGAATGTAAAGCAAACGCCTACACCAAATGCCAGTGCAGTAAAGTGCAGCTGAATTTAAATGAGGTACAGTACATCAGCGAGAATTATGAAGGATGTATGTGTGCGGGATGTTTGGAGGAGTTGAAGGAGGAGTATAGGATAGCGATGAGAATTGTTTAGTTACAAATTAGTTTAAACCCGCAATATGAAAGTTACTAACCTAATGGTGTTATCGCTTCTCTCTTTACTAATTGGATCCTGCCATAATAATTCGAAAAATGTCAGCTCTCCTTCTGATACGGTAAAAAAAGTAGTTAAAACGCCACGATTTATTCGAGGCATTTCAATTGTTGCTTTAATTGCCAATCCCGAAAAGTATGAAGGCGATACAGTGATGGTTGCGGGTTTTTTAAATCTGGAATTTGAAGGTAATGCATTATATATTCATAAGGATGATTATGAACATAGAATTTTTAAAAACAGTATTTGGGTTGATGTGGACAGGGACAGTCTAAAATCTTATTTTAATAAATACAATCAAAAATACGTGATGGTTCAGGGAGTTTTCTATCGCGATCAGGGGGGCTTCGGTTCATTTAGTGGGTCAGTTAAAACTATATCAAATATCTATATTCAGCCGTCTGGAGCTCCGAGGCCTCCTAAAGAAAAGAAGGATAAAGTATTCTTTCCACCGCCCTCGAGGAAACACTAAATAAATTTCCCAGAAGACTGTACATTGCATATTCAACTATAAAACTTGCGAAGTTTTTAAACGGAGAAGCCCTCAATGAGGCCTTAAAAAAATAAACGCAATCGAATTAAACTTCGCAAGTTTAGTTCTGTTTAAAGTTTGGAATATCCCTAAAACTTATCACACTTTTTCCTGTTAGTTAATTTTATGCATATTAAATAACCTGAATTATGAGCATTACATTAGAACAGGCCGAAAAAATATCGGCTGCCGCAAAGGCAAAAGCAAAGCAAATTGGCGTACCTATGAACATCGCTATTGTTGATGAAGGTGCAAACCTGGTAGCATTCCACAGGATGGATAATGCATGGCTGGGATCGGTAGACATCTCCATTAAAAAAGCCAAAACGTCCCGCTTTTTTGACATGAATTCAGGCGAGATCGGTAAACTCTCACAACCGGGTGGTCCGCTTTATGCTATTGAACATTCAAATGGTGGTTTGATCACTTTCCCTGGTGGAGTGGCATTAAAAGATCACAGCGGGAAAGTTGTAGGCGCGATAGGCGTTTCCGGTGGTTCTGTTGACCAGGATCACGAAGTTGCTTTTGCTGGTGCTGCTGCATTATAACATCCAGCCACGTATATCTGTTCCAGGCCAATCTAATTTTAATATAATGTTATTCTGGTGAGTTTACCGGGGTTGAGATCTCTATCATTATATTTTGAAAATGAAAGTAAAAGCCAAAGGTCTTTCTTATTTTCTGTGGCGCTTGTTCAAGTGAAATTCCGCCGGCTTTCAGTTTTTCAAATAGCGCAATTACTTCGCCTTCAGTGTTCAGGTAAAAACCAATATGAAATGAGTCGGGGTAGGCGTGATTGCCGTTTTGGTTAAGCTTTTCATTCATTAGAACTAATACAAACCCATTGCTGCCGGTTAATACAGACAGCGTGTCGTTTAGCTTCACATCTTCGTTTTTGAAGCCGAAGTAAGTTTCGAAAAAAGAGCGTGCCATTGGCACATCCTTTACACTTAAGTTGATATGATTTAAATTCATGTGATTAATCGTCAATATTAGTAATTTTTAGGTGGATTGGAATATGATGCTTTGCTATAGCGACGGGTTTGAAACCCATCGCTATTTTTGAAATCGCTTACCCCGCCATTCGCTCTTCTGCGGGCGAAAAAGCCTCACCTTTTCAGGAGAGAAGATTTTACCCGTAATTCTATCTTGCGAATATCAAGAGTAATAAACCACTAAGGGAAAAATATCATCAGACATCTTAAAATTTGGTTTCTGCAGAAATAGTTGATAGTTAAGTATTTACTACCAAATAAGCACAGCGGGTTGATTTTTTTAGAAGATTTGTTATTTTAATGTTATCAATTTGTTAATTTTACGTAAAGTAAAAATGAACAAATTGTTAATTACCGGGTTGCTGATTCTCTGCTCACTGCAGGGTTTTTCTACCTGTATTGCCATTTATGTTGCCGATAACGGACATATCTATGTTGCAGCAGATAGCAGGAGAACCTTTCTATTTGCCAATGGGAGCAGCAAATCCGAGTCGATCTGTAAGATCCATAATATTGGTTTAAATTATTTCGCCATTTCAGGATTTGACGATGGTGGTTTATTAAAAGCAGCTACTGAAGCGCTGCAACAAAGCAGCAACATAGATACAGCCATTCAATCATTTGGTGGTACAATGAAAAAACGTTATCAGCGCCTGTTGACTGATGCAAAATTATATTATCCGGTTAAGTTTAAACAATTTTTAAGTGATGGCCTGGCTGCTGTTAGTTTTTTTGGATTTTATAACGGGGAACCTAATATTGTTAATGTTGAATTTTTGTGCCACCTGGATAAAAGTGGCAAAGTAGTAACAACTTACCGGCTACGTCGTATCTTCGCCCGCACCGTGATTGGAATTTCCAGTGACATCTGCGACGCCAAATCCGAAGATTTGCCATCTGAGGCAGCGCGAGAGAAAAATCCTGAATTATATGTGGAAGCTTTGGTTAAAATAGAAGCAAAAAAACACCCCCTTGCAGTAAGTGAACCCATAGACCTGTTAGAAGTGGGCCCGGATGGGGCTACTTGGATCAGGAAAAATGCGAATGCCGATTCTTATTGATCTGCCTCCTGGGTGACGTAAATTTTACGTATTTCTGTCCACCTAGCATCTTGCTTTCCGTTGCAACTAAACCGTTCCAAATTAAAAAATGCAACCAGAAAATGTCGGTGAATTAATCTTACCGCCAATGATCATTTTAATTTTGGCATGATAGTCAATTTTATATGTTCAGGAACGGTATTGTTTTAAAAGATCGATTTTATATAAATGGACCGGTCTTAATATTATTTGCTGTATTAATATTCATCAGCGCATGTAAAAAAACTAATTCTTATGTTAAACCGGGACTTTCCAGTGAACAGCAATCGCAGGTTGTAGTTAACTATGCTAACATTTTGGAAGCCGGTTACCAGGACTCCTACAACCTCGCACTTATCCTTCAAACAAAAATTAATGCTTTTATTGCCAATCCAACTGCCCAGGGTTTGGCTGATGCAAAAGCCGCATGGCTGGCCTCCAGAGAACCTTATTCACAAACCGAAATGGGCAGATTTTACGGCGGACCTATTGATGGCGACTCCGGTGATATATTGCTGAACTCGTGGCCCGTAGACGAAGGATATATTGATTATCTTTCCGGCGATTCCCATGGTTATACTGCCTATGCTGCTCCTGATTTTACAACCGGGGTTGTCAATATGCCAAGCCAGTTTCCAACTATTGACGAAACAGTATTGATCACCAATAACCAGCCTGACGGTGGAACCACTAACTTTAGCGGCAACAATGTGGAAGTGTCTGCCGGTTATCATGCTATAGAATTTCTGTTGTGGGGGCAGGATAATACACCTGCAGTGGATAAGATACCGGGCCAGCGTTCTTTTAAAGATTATCTGACGACCTCACAGGCCACCGCCCCTAATGGCGCCAGGAGGGCGCAATACTTGCAAGTGGTCACTCAATTATTGGTTGACAATCTAAAATCAATGGTAGATGCCTGGGCTCCCAATACCAATAACTACCGGAAAACTTTCCAGGCTAATAGCGATGTGGCTATAGCATCGATCATTAGCGGTATTGGTCGTTTAGCGAAAGACGAACTGGCCGGAGAAAGGATGGGCGTGCCTTTGGCGCTTCACGCACAGGAGCAGGAACATTCTTGTTTCAGCGATAACACGCACCGGGATCTATATCTTGACATGCAGGGTATTATAAATGTTTATTACGGTAAGTATACGCGTACAGATGGCAGTATCATCAGTGGCGCCGGACTAAGCGATTATGTTAAAGCAATTAGTGCGGCAGACGATACTAACATGAAAACGTTGCTTTCCGCGGGGCAAACAAGTTTGCAGAACATCGAAACAAATAAGCCCTTTGACTGGCTGATCGATAAAAGCAATCCCACTGGAAATCAGATTGTACAAACAGGTGTAAACGCAGCAGCTGCAGTAGCAGATTGGATCTCACAGATAATGCAGGACATTAAAAGAAACAATGTTTATGTTCCTAATATACCAACCAGTGGCGGAGACGGTGATTAATCTTATTGTCAACAATGACGATTATCTGGAAATAATATTATGAAATTAAATAAAAAAATCGTCGTAATCTTTACACTTAGCTCTTTTGTTGTCATCAGCAGTTACATAGCCGGTTGTTCCAAACAAGGCCCTAAGCCTGCTGCTACTGATCCTTACTCACTCGTAAATGAACCGCTTGCAGGGGGCATCAATGGCACAGTTAACCTTGCAACGGCGGAAGCCTTTGCGCAGTCAATCCCGCCAATGCTTACCGCGGACATTATCAATTTTAAAATTGGCCGCTCTTTTTTTCATACCAATTGGGTTACTGCTCCCTCTTCTACAGAGGCGGTGGATGGGTTAGGGCCTATATTCAACACAAGTTCATGCAATAGCTGCCACGTAGAGGATGGCCGCGGACGCACCCCTTTTTCTGATGGTGAGCAGTTAACCTCGGTGCTCATCCGTTTAAGCCAGCCCGGACAAGATGCGCATGGAGGGCCGAATCCCGATCCGGATTTAGGGCTGCAATTCAGGAACAACGCCATTTTAAGGGCTTCGCCCGATGGACAGGTCTATGTAACTTATACAAGCAAGATTGTAACCTATCCGGATGGAACAACAGACACTTTGCGGGTTCCCGCTTACCGGTTTCAGAACCTGCGCAATGGCCACCCCGTTAACTTTATGATCTCGCCACGCATAGCGCCGCAATTAATTGGCATGGGATTATTAGAGGCCGTTTCGGACGAGACTATCGTATCTTTTATTGATGCCAACGCCAACAATCAGAGCGGCATTAAAGGGAAAGCAAATTATGTTTGGAGTGTAGAAAAACAAACTACGGTTTTAGGTCGGTTTGGTTGGAAGGCGAGTGAACCCAGTGTACGGCAGCAGGTTGCTAATGCTTTGGGTACTGATATCGGCATTACTACGCCGATATATCCATCACCCAGCCTTTATGGCCTTGAGCAAACACTATTCGGCAGTCTGCCAAATGGCAGCGACAGCGTGGGGCAGCCTGAATTGCCGGAACCATTTTTCACAAATACTGTATTTTACACCAAGGCCCTGGCAGTGCCGCAACGACGAAACCCATCAGACCCTACAATTCAACAAGGGAAGGCGCTCTTTTTCAAAGCAGCGTGTTCCGGATGCCACAGACCACAAATGTATACCGACTTTTACCCGGAGATGCCTCTATTGTCAAACCAGGCAATTCATCCATTTACTGATCTGCTGTTACATGACATGGGGCCGGATCTGGCGGACGGCCGCCCGGATTACCTTGCTTCGGGCAGTGAATGGCGTACCGCACCGTTGTGGGGTATAGGACTTATAAGCCTCGTGAATAACAATAATGGCATGTTTCTGCTGCACGATGGCCGCGCCCGTTCAATTGAAGAAGCTATTTTATGGCATGGTGGGGAAGCTCTAACTTCCAGGAATAACTTTATGAAACTTTCAAAAGCCGATCGTGCGGCACTCATTAAGTTTGTAAACGACCTGTAGCGCTACTTCACCTCAATATTCTTTTGCTCTTTAATATCCGCTGATGAACTTCCGATCATTAATTGAACAGGCTCTTTCTCCACAACAAAGCTTTTCTTTGCTACATCCCAATAAGCCAGCGATGAAACCGGTAATTTTATGTTCACAGTTTGCGTTTCGCCTGGGTTTAATGAGATTCGTTTAAAACCTTTCAACTCTTCAAGCGGCCTCTCAACTTTTGATTTCAGGTGTTTTACATATAACTGAACTACCTCATCACCGGCACGACTACCTGTATTTTTCAAATCTACGCTTACAGTCACTTCGCCGTTTTTGTCTACTTTATCTGCGCTGGTCTTGAGATTGCTGTACTGAAAGGTGGTGTAACTTAAGCCAAAGCCAAAAGGATAAAGCGGTTTATCTTTAAAATACATATAAGTACGGCCATGCCTGATGTTATAATCCATCATAGGCGGAAGCTGCGCCAATGAATCAGGCCAGGTTTGTGTGAGTTTTCCGCCTGGATCTATATCGCCGAATAGGGCATCGGCAAGCGCGTTGCCCTGTTCCTGACTGCAGTGGGTAATATGAACAATTGCCGGGATATTGGCCTGCTCCCACTTAATTGCGCAGGGGAAGTTACTTACCAGTACCAGGACAATATTTGGATTTACCTTATATAAATTTTTGAGCATCGTTTCCTGGGCAGGGTCTAATGAGATGCTTTCGCGGTCGACGGCTTCGCGGCCCTCGGTGGGGCCGTCAACTTTTTTCCAGCCTAAATTGCCGGTCGGGTTATTGCCTACACAAACAATAACCGTTTCAGCACTTTTGGCCATGGTAACCGCAAGATCGGGATTTGTGGTATGGCTTACCACGACGTTAGCGCCTACCTTATTTTTTATGCCTTCCAACGGACTAACACTATAAGCCGGTGAGCCGCTGTACCAATCCTGCAAAACTTCCGCAGAGCGTGGCCCTACTATGGCTATTGATTTGATTTTATTCTTATCAAGAGGAAGCAGTCTCTTGTCATTCTTTAGCAGTACGATTGATTTTCGTGTGATCAGCTTCACAAAGTCGCGGTTTTTTTGTGAGAGCCAGGGTTCCGGGCCAGTGCCGATTGAGGCGTAAGGCACCATTTGCGGCGGATCAAGTTGTCCCAATTTGATCATTATGCGGAAAACGCCACGCAAGGTTTTATCAATATCAGCCTCCGTGATCAGCTTTTTTTGCAGTGCTTCATTTGTTCCGGGTTTGTGGGTATCTAGAAACTGGTTGATACCTGCCTTTATACAAGCCGCGGCAGCTTCAGCAGGCGTCGGAAAATAGTGATGCGCGGTCACCAGCATTCGATAAGCCCCGCCATCGGTACAAATGATGCCATCATTTCCCCATTCATTAACCGTAATATTTTTCAGCATGGGGCTAACTGTTTGCGGTACGCCGTTTACCTTATTGTATGACGCCATAAATGCGCGTGAGCCGCCTTGCTGGATGCCCATCCTAAATGGTACTGAATAATACTCCCGGAAAAGTCTTTCGTCAAAATCGGATGAGCTGCTGTCACGACTGTTTTCATTACTATTTGCTAAAAAGTGCTTCATCAGGGCTGAGGTAATCCAATATTTAGGATTGTCGCCTTGCAATCCTTTTATATAAGCGACAGCAAGTGTGCCGTTGAAAAAAGCATCTTCGCCATAACATTCTTCTGTACGGCCCCAGCGGGGATCCCGGCCTATGTCTGCATTCGGAGCACGAACTACCAAACCGCCTTTGTGATATTTTTCGCTTTGAAAAACGTAACGGGTTTCGAAGGCTTCAATAGCAGCAGCCTGTTGCAGCAGATCAGGGTCCCAGGTTTCGGCCATGCCAATGGATTGCGGGAATATGGTAGTAGGCACCGGCGTTTTACGTCCCCAGTTACCGGGCTGACCCATAGCTAAACCATGTAGACCTTCTACATGTCCAGCTCCTTTAACACCCAAGCGCGGCACGCTGGGATCAGTACCCAGGCAATTGACCTTTTCCTCTACAGTCATCAATGACAGTAGATTGGTGATCCTGTCTTCTGTCGATAGCTCAGGGTTTTGGAAAGGGTACTTGTATTGGGCGAAGGTGAGCCGGCTGACTAATAATAGACAGAAGCACAAAAGAACCTTTGGCTTTGAGAATAATGAAGTCGTTATCATAATGGAAAATGTTTTTAACAATATTGATTTGTCATCCTGAACGAAGTGAAGGATCTTCTACGCCTTGCAAGTAGGCGAATCGCTCGGAGAAGATCCTTCGCTATCGCTCAGGATGACAAAAAGTGCGTTTTACTTTGCTATAAACCAATCAACCCAATCAACCAATTTACTTATCCCCATACTTCCTTATCTTCCATTTCACTGCCCCATTCAACGGATCGCTATCAAGTGCAGCTCCGGTCAGCGTAACCTTCCGCAGCACGTTATCTGACGGCAGGCAGATTAACCCTTTCGCCGCGTTGCCTGTTGTGGCGTACGATACCAGTTCAAGGTTGCTCCAATCCATTTGCATGGTTGATTGGGCAAGCTTGATGTGCGGAATAACAGCGCCACTGCGCACCAGCACTATTATCGGCATGGCTGCGGTTTTAATGGTCTGCCATCCGGGTTCGTAAACTTGCCCGGTTTGGTAATCAACCCATTGTGTTTTACCCGGTAAATAAACGTTTCTTTCAGTACCTTTTTCAAACATCGGCGCAACGAGCATATCCGATCCAAAAAGATACTGATCATCAACCAGCCATGCGCCCGGGTCATTAGGATATTCTACAAAAAGAGCGCGCAGCATCGGCAGACCGCGTTCTGTACAATCTTTAGCTTGCGCATAGATGTACGGCATCAGCTGGTAGCGCATATTGTCTTCCATCCTGAAAAGCTTCAGGAATTCAGGACTGTATTTCCAGGGCTCTTTAGGAGGAGCGCCATGTGTACGGCTATGTGAAGACAAGAAGCCGAAAGCCGCCCATCTGCCGTATAACTCCTCAGGGCTCTTTAACACAAAGCCCCCCATGTCATGACTCCAAAAGGAAAAGCCGGAGAGGCCAAAGGAAAGTCCCCCGCGCAATTCAGCCGCCATGGCTGTATTTGTATTCGCAGCATCACCACCCCAGTGCAGAGGGTAACGCTGACTTCCCGCCCAGGCGCTGCGTGCCCAGATAATGTTTTCGCCGTTAACCTGTTTGGTGATATCGGCCACAGCCTTATTATATCTCAACGGGTAAAGGTTATGCTCATAAAAGCCTGTTTTACCTGAATGGAATAAACCATTGTTAGGAGCAGCTTCGCCGAAATCAACTTTTATTACACCAACCCCAAGTTTTAACAGGCCTGCAATTTTGTCCTGGTACCATTGAACAGTTTCAGGATTCGAAAAATCAAGTACCGCATCTTCATAAGGTAAATTGCCTTTTGAATCTTTTACCACAAGGTTTTTCTGCACCAACTCGGGGAACAGCTTATTTTTTGGGGTAAAATAAGGAAGCTGCCATAAAGAAACGTGAAAACCCTGCGTTTTAAGGTCACTCATTAATTTGGCAGGATCACTGAACCGTCCCGGATCAAATTTATAATCGGTGCGCCAGTCAATAGTGAACCAGCCGGTATCGTAATGGATCACATCTGCAGGCACCTGGTTTTTACGCAGTTCGGCGGCAACATCCCGGCCTTCTTTTTCTGAAGTATAGGTAATGCGGCTCATCCACAAACCAAACGACCATAGCGGCGGCATATTCGGTTTACCGGTTAAATTGGTATACTCATTTAATATATCCTTAGGCTCGCCTAAAAAAACAAAGAGGTCGGCTTCATCATCGCCGATCATCATTGAATTAACGCCACTGAAATATTTACCAAAATCGCAGGTTATAGGTGTAGAGGTATGCATAAATACGCCATAACCCCTGCTGCTCATATAAAATGGAATAGGTTTATACATGGTCTCGTTTTGTATGCCATTAGCATCATCAGCCCATAGAACCACTTTCGACCCCCGTTTATTAAATTGTGTAAACGACTCACCGCATCCAAAGATCTTTTCGCCGGGCGACAAGGCAAACGACGCGCACATGCTTCTTGAATAGTCAGACGCGCGCCTTACGAAAGAAAAAGGCATCACGGGCGTATAGGTAGAATCCGCATTATCCTGGTGATGAATGGTTTTAGTCAGTAATTTGCCGTTAGCATCACGGATCTCCACGTGCCATGGATGCACCAATATCGTAACCGAGCCATAATCGCTGGTATAGCAGTAACCGCCCTCTACCTTGCTGTATTTCCATGATTTTGTATCAACAGGCGCTTTGCCTCCTACCAGCATCAGTGATTCCTGATCGGGATTTACCTGGAAACCCGAGCTTGCCCTGATCCGTACGGTGCGGGGAGATACAAATTGCAATGAAAATGCAAGTTCGGGTGAGGCAGCATATTCCGTTGTCGGAAACTCATTGGAAGGCACCGGCTTTAACACGCCCAGCATATTGTTAAAAGCCAGCCTGGTAAAATACTGGTAACGTTTATAGGTAATAGTACCCGATGCTGAGGCAGGATCGAATTTGGAAAGACTATCAGCCAGGTAATAGGTGTTGCTGAAATCCCTGAAATCGTTACTGATATCAATGGGCACGTTCAGCACCTTCATGTCCTGAAGCTGGGCAAAGGCTTTATTAGTTACTGTCATAAATACAGTAATTAATAAAAGCACTAAAATTTTTTTGAGTGAGATTGACTGAGACATTAGTTTGCGGAGGTTAATTTAGTTGTGACGCTAAAATTAGTGTTTTTTATTAAATACAATGACTTGATATGTAAGTGTTACATTGATTTTTAGAGCAGGCAGTTGTATTTCGTTCAAAGGCGTTGAAATGTTTGAGCGGCTTTTTCCATAGCGATGGGTTTCAAATCTTACTTCACCCTCTTTCCCGCTTGCGGAAGAGAGGGTGATCGAGCGTAGCGATGATCGGGTGAGTAAATATTCGAGCGGCACTAGCGCTAATGCATTGGCGTGCGTCTACTCACCCCGACTGCGCTACGCTGGTCGACCCTCTCTACATCTGCGATGTAAAGAGGTAGCTACACCTCCCAAGATTTCGAGCACTCGAGGTTTAGATCTGTGGCTATATATGAAGTCTGGTTACTTTTCTATCCCGCCTTCGGCATCTCCTGTTTGGTTTATGATCTCATGGTTAAATCCGTCAAGAATTTCTTTGAGCATATCAAATTCGTCTGCTTCAGATCGTTCTGCATATAACTTTGACCCATGTATCGCAAGCTCGGCTAATAAATACCCAAAATCTTTTGCACTTCCATTAAGCCCTGAATGAATAGTCACATGCTGTTGTTCAAAAGCGGCCCAAACCCTAAGTATCTCAAATGATCGTTTGTCCTTTTTGGCTGCTTCTGGAATTTGTAGCTCGTTCATCTTCTTTTTATTTTTTAGGTTGCGCCAGCAAAATAGCTAAATCGAAGTAATATTCAGCCGTAAAAGAAAATCTGAAAAACCAACAAATAAAAAAACGCGTTGATCATTTTTGATCAGCCAATTTCTACCATGAACTATCAACTATGAACCATGAACTAAAATCTTTGCGACTAAATAACTATCTTCGCAACCCGGAATTATATTATTAACATGAAATTATTAGAAGGAAAAACCGCGCTGATAACCGGTGCGTCAAAAGGC
>Ga0206898_10080_pt2 | contig 19451 bp, 18 predicted proteins | sample Alteio_BWOrgHeat_50_FD_153237 | JGI IMG/M metagenome (GOLD analysis project Ga0206898, IMG submission 153237) | Enriched cells from forest soil in Barre Woods Harvard Forest LTER site, Petersham, Massachusetts, United States -... | ecosystem: Environmental > Terrestrial > Soil > Temperate forest >...
GAAACTGTCGGCATTAGCTACTCCGACAAGGACGACAATCGCTATTGCGATGGTGGTTGCCGGAACAAGCACGAACACCTTGAAGCGCAAGCCAAGCAAAATTCCGATGATGCCGCCGATCGAAAATAGAAACATTTGTCGGCCCCCTGTGCGGAAGACGGTCTGAATACAGAACGCTCTTTCGTCCTCCAAGTTCCCTACCCGACTCATTAATTTACGTTTGATTTCGTCAATCCAAAGGCGACATCGGCAGGGATGCTGTCCTAGTCGAGAAATAGAAGATCGGAATACCCGCATAGCAACCATGCGAGAATGATTGGAGCTTTTCCTTATCCGCGATTTGCGCCCCTTATTTCATTTGAGCCGCTCCAAGTGGTCTTGGCCTCTCGACCATCTCGGTATTGTGCGATGCACTCGAGGTTCAAACGGCATGTGCTGGTGGGGCTGAGTTGACCAAACTTGAGATTTCCGCAGCAAACGGCTTCTCTTCTCGCGAGGGAGTTCTCGGCCGGGTAAGTCGGCTCGCAGGCGAGTGGGCCTTTCGGTACCTGCTCGCAGGCAGTCACAATGGTGCTTTTCGGCTAAAGCCATCCAATAATTGGATGTTGCATAAGAGCGGGATATCGCTGGGGTGGCCTACAAAGGGTTGAAGATTCGCAGATACCGTCATCCTAAGACGTACGACTTGCCGATGTCCGTCTTATCGGACGCAACGTGTGTCAATGCGTCGCACAACGTTCCACAGGAAGTCAGTTCGCCGCCGGCGATCGCAAGACATCCTGCGACGGCTCAAATCGAAGTTTGCCAGCGAGCAGTCCACTAGACCGGAATGCTTGTCGGTTCGCGCTCGCGGGCGGAGATATGGCCGGCCAGATTAGGTGCCAGCGCATAGGCCGTTTGGTTGGGCCTCCGGGGTCATAGTGCTAGAGCGAAGTGTGACGCCTACGAAATACAACCAGCTCATTGTTGGACTGGACTGGGTGGTATGAGCCGCATCGACCCGCGAGGTGGTGCACAACGAGGCAACCTCGCGGTCTCGCTGTCGACGGTCACTTAGCGAAGGGGAGGGAACGACGCTACTTACTTAAACGGCGTGCAAACCAATCCCACTTCGGGGGTCCACGTAATAGGCTGGTGTCAGATTCAGGTCAGAAATAATAGCTGCGGGCATGTCTGCGAAAAGATGTGCGCTTGACTCGGACTTGCTGACCAAAAGATAAATCCCTAAGCATGGCTTCGGTCCCACCGCCCATACCAATGGGCCGGCGCTTGGGCGTAATGTTTTAATGTACCCCCAGCCGTCGCGAGGCTGATGAATTTGAAAACCGCGGCGCCACGGAGCCGGTGTGACCCGACGCGAGGAGATGGCGAATAACGAGCCCGATTACGTAACCGATTTGGAGTCCTGCGACGGCGGATACTCCAGTCAACGCGATCCAGGCCGCCGGATCTGCGTGTACAGTTCCCCAGCCGACCCCAATCGAGAGCGTCAGCACAGCAGCCGGAATCAATGCGAGCACCTTGAAGTGTTGGGCGAGGAGAATGCCTGCAAACAGGCTAAATGCGGCCAAAACCATCATGGCGAGGAACGCCTTCCGAAGATTCAACATTCCACCACGATCTCTTAATCTTTGATGAAAAAAGCCGGGTGGCGCGAGGGTTTCGACTCCGATGCCCTTCCCAATAGGGAATACCAGGGAATTTTTCCCCAAACAGACTTCCCGATTGTGCGTCTCTAAACCTTGTTCAACCTGCGATGGCACGGCCAAGTTTCGATGAAGTCTGCCGTTAACATATTGAAATAATGAAAATTTCCTCTGTCAGAATCCTTGGGTGAGGCAATCGTGAACGTGAGGCGGGTGCTGGTTGCCCCATTTTGTTCGCATTTGCATAGCTACTATGGCAGCAGCATGGTACCTTCAAGGGCGGTATCCCCTTCCCTTGGCTTGTCAAGTAATTGGACGGACCTGGGTGCCAGGCGCGGCTTAGTTAGGCCTGAGTACCAGGCGCTGGTGCGCATGATCATGGTTGCCATGCAACAAAGTATACGCCGTTTGAGGGAGCCGATAGCGGCGGCACGGGGCGAGCCTGAAACCCGTTCATCGCCGTTAGTTCTGGCGCTGAGAGCGAAGGATGCTGGCCCGACGGTCCAAAAGGATAGCGAACGCCTGGCGGAAGAAAAATCCATAACCGGTCGCGGGGATTCCCTTGGAACACCGGTCGGATTGAGCGAGGCGGCGCTTGTTCGACTTGAGACGGCGTTGCACGCGCAGAGAGAGCGGCTTTTCGCTGGCTCCGTTCAACCCTCCACGGTCAGGGAAGTTGGCGCTGACATCAGCGGCCCAAGCGCAGGCGGATCAAAGAAGGTCCAGGTATGTGCCAAGCCTCAGGTGAGTGCCGAGGCTGCTACTGAAGCCGTCGGCCCGAGTTCGAATCCCCAACGTCTACCGCGCGCGGCCCAGCTCGCCCCCCTACCAGGCTTCGTTCCAGCCTACACCCATCTGAGGCCGCGCGGCGCGCCGGAACTTTCGCGATCTCCTTTGGCCAGTGGGCACCGCCGCCGTTGGCGTTTCCGGGGATTGCTAAAGGTAGCCATCGCAGTAGCTGTTTACTTCTTGATGCTGCGGGCGGGGTCTTAATTAAAGGGAATGGGACATAGGCAAGACATCTATGTCGTCTTCGACCGGGAAACGGGGTCATAGGTCGAAGCTGCAGTGGAACTACAAAGGCTGAAATTAGTGACCGGAAGCATGACCTAGGGTCGTGACGCGCCAAATTGTGTTATTTCCGTCTTCAGAGAACAGGAGCGAGCCGTCTGCGGCCTGGGCAATTCCGACAGGTCGGCCCCACACCGACGCGTCGTCGATCACAAATCCGGTGACAAAATCCTCGTATTCACCGGTGGGGACGCCATCCTTCACAATGCCCCTGATGATCTTGTAGCCCGTGCGTTTAGCGCGGTTCCAGGAGCCGTGCTCCGCTGCGAAGATGTTGCCACTGTAGTCGGAGGGGAATTGCCCGCCGGTGTAAAACATCATCTGCAACGACGCCGAGTGCGGCTGGATCAGGATGTCCGGCACAAGGACCTTGTCCTTGAGCTCGCGCCGTTCGCCTATGTGCAGCGGATCTTCGTTCGTTCCAATATAGTACCAGGGCCAGCCGAAGAAGCCGCCCTCGGGTACGCGCGTGATGTAATCGGGCGGAAGATCGTCGCCCAGGCCGTCGCGCTCGTTGGTTGAGCACCACAGGTCCCCCGTCGTGGGATTTATGGCCATGCCAACGCAATTGCGGATGCCGCTTGCGAAAATGCGCCTGCCATTACCTTGCGGGTCGAACATGAGGATGTCGGCACGCTCGGTCTCGTTGTCCGAGTTCCCATTGATCCACTGACGCAGGGCGGAAAGCCATCGACGCGGAGAAGCAGTCTTGAATGCGCCCACGGCTTCGGCCGCGTTGGAAGCGGAACCGACTGAGATGAACATTTTGGTGTTGTCTTGTGAGAAGGCGATGTCACGGGTCCAATGGTTTCCGCCGGCCGGGAGCATAGGTACAACGATTTCGGCCCTTTCGTCCGCGTGGAGATTGCCGTTGCGGTAGGGAAAGCGAACGACGAAATCGGTGTTGGCCACATAGACCCAGTGGGGATCGGTGCCATTGGGGTAGAAGGCAATGCCAAACGGCAGGTTCAGCCCGGATGCAAAAACCTCGTTGCGACCGACTTCTGCGCCGTTATCAGCTGGCCTGAGGATTCGAATGCGTCCGGCCGAAGTCTCGGCAATGAAAATATCTCCATTCGGAGCCACGCGAATGAGCCGTGGCTGGTCGAGGCCGCTTGCGAAAAGTTTGACCTCAAAGCCCGGGGGAACCCGCAGCTGCCCGCTAGGCGGTTTTGAAACCACAGCGACGCCGTTCGCGGTCGAGGGGGAGGAGTAGGGGGCAGGAAGATCCCATGCCATGAAGTGGCGTCGAATCCCGGGAGCGTCTGATCTCCAATCGCCGTAGGCAGCCTTGCCCTTGAAAACCGCGTCTGTGTCGGAAGTCGGGAGGCTCTGTGCGCTAACACGATTTGCTGCGGCTGAGATAAAGGATGCGGCGTATGCCACAACGAGCGCCCACACGATGATCGTCCGACCGACTTCCTTGCATTTGTTGGCGGAGAGGCGAGGGGTCAGGCTCATTTGAGACTATCGTACCAGAGCGGCTGGCCACCGTGAGACGGTGCGAATGGTCCCGCGATACTATTTTTCCAGCTGCCTCTGCAGATAATTTTCGCGGTCGGACGTCAAAGACCGACCGCGGCTTGTGTTGCCTCCTCCGTCGCCCGGTCCGTCGCCCGGTCCGTCGCCGATTGCCGCAAGCTTGGTCGGAAAGCCTGCCTCGACGCGGGACGTCAGTGACCGCCCCAATCAGTCAGGAGCGCTGTGGGATCGCTGCGCGGCGTCAAATTCCGCCCACGGCATTGGATGCCGACGTGTCGATGATCCGCACCGCTGTAGTGCACGGGCCTGGCTCAACGCCAAGCGGTCAATTGATGTTTGCAACGGTCCCGCGGGTTCCGATTAATCTGTCAAGTTAGACTGCCACAATAGCGGAGGCCTTCCGCTGCCTGCGCCGACCAAAAAGGCCCATAGCGCCTAATCCGGTCGCGAAGAGCAAGAGCGCGGGAGGCAGGGGAGTTGTACCAACAGGAGGATCTGACACCTGCGCAGTTAGGTTGGCAGTCATGGCACCGCCGGGATTGGGCCCAATCGTCAATGAGTTTACCACGATTTTCCACAGGTTGGTGCCATTCAAGATTGAAAGCGTGGTTCCTCCGATAACGGTAAGGGTGTCGGAGTAATTGATGCTGAGATTAAACGGCACAACCAGAGTTCCGGTGCCAGTGCCTATCGTCATGGTTTCTGTAAATGAAAAGACGTTCTTATAAACCTGCGGGACAATCGCGTTAACTCCCGCGATAAATGTCAGCGAGTTGAGGACAATTTGACCGGAAGTGGCAGGGAGGTTGCCGGTCACACCCGTGATTATCAACTGGTCGTAGTTGGACGCTAACCCGAGTGTATCGCCGAGCGAAAACTGTTCCGGAGAACCCGAGGTAGTGTACTGTAGGGCATTGGCAGCGGGTGCGAATGACACCGTTGCCGCCAGCACCGCGGTAGCAACAACCATTTTGCGGACAACGGCACTTGAAACCATCATGCCCTCAGCTCCCATGTTAAGCCTTACTTTACCATCACCAATCCGGCTTGCCAAGCGGTTATTGGTCAGTCAGCGGCTGATGCTGCACCATCTACGACCTCTGTAAATTATTGTAATATAACAACATTTTTGACCTTGCTCGGGGCGGTAGGGCGGTTGTTAACCCTAATCAATTAAACTGTAAATCGGTGTAGATTCTCATGGGCAGGTCCTCGTCCTCGTCCTCGTCGTCGCCAAATCTTCCTGGAGTTCAACGGTTTCAATTATGTCGCCGATTGCCAACATGACTTTGACTGCCAAGCAACCCGGATGCTCGTGATTCGCGAGAGCGAACTACGACCCTGTTCTTTTGAGTGCGGTGCGTATTTCCTCAGCTAACTCGTTATTCGGAACCAGTTCTAGGGCTTTCCTGAGTTGTTCGGATGCCTTGGCAAGTTGACCAGTAGAGAGGTAACTCATGCCGAGGTGGTAGCGGACCGAGGCTTGATCGGGCAGGGCGGTGGCCGCCTCTTCAATCAGCGAAATCGCAGTCCTGTAATCGCCTTGACGATAGCTGACCCAGCCAAGTGTATCTTTGAAGTGGGGTACCTGCGATTTCCGCAGACTTGCTGCGAGCGACTGGGCCTTATCGAGACTGGCTTTGTCGGTGCGGTGATCCGATAGCAAACTCGCCAAGTTGTTGACGAGGACCAGATTGCCCGGCTGCTTGTCCAGTAGAGATTCGTATTCCGAAATCGCGCTGTCGTAGTCTCCCTTCTGCTCCAACAGACCGGCCAAAACCAGGTGCAAGTCGGACATGTCGGGCTGCTCCTGGATACCCGATCGAATAACCCTGATGGCCTCATCGTAGTTTTTTTGGCTAACATAGAGATCCGCCAATGCCCGATATCCGATGATATCCTTCGGCTGCGCTTTGATAGCAGCCGTGAAACTCTTTAGGGCCTGATCCGGTGCGCCGCTCTGGACCTGGATCGAGCCCAGGAGCACAAGAGCGTTAGCGTTCCCGGGATTTTTCTGCAGCACCGATTTCAGGAAGGCCGTCGCTTGATCCTTCCTATTCGTCCTCAAAAACGCACGAACCAGAGCGTCTATTGGTTGCGGGGCGTTCGGTGCAGCGTTGTAAGCGTTTTGAAAGGCAGCGATAGCGTCGTCGTATCTGTTGCGTCCGACAAGGGCTGCTCCCAGAATTTGGTCGGCTATGCCGCCGTCATTGCCGATGCGCCGGATTGACTCGGCAGTCTCCTGTGCGCCACTCCAGTTTTGGCGTGCCAACCTGACTCGCGCCAGGACTGACAGAATCTGGACGTTGTTCGACCGACGCTTGTCCAATTCGATCAAAATATCCTCCGCACGACCCATGCTTCCCCGACGTTGCAAGAATGAAACATATTGGAGACCGATGCCCACATCGAAATCGGACGTTCTGGTCGCATCGGCGAGCTGCTTCTCCGCGAGCTCGATCAAGCCGCTGCGCTCGTAAGCGATCGCCAACAGCGACATAGTTTCGGCCGAACGCGGTTGATAATTGAGGGCCTCTTGCAGATCGCGGACGGCGAAATCCAACTGCTCACGCTCCAGGTGAACCGACGCGCGGAGCCTGAGACCAGCGATATTGCGAGGATCTTGACGAAGAATAGCGGTCACCAGATCCTCGGCGGCATCGAAATTTCTCCTGTTGAGATACATTTGAGCAAGAGCAATTCTTGCCGTCAGCACGTGCTCGGATGGACCGCCAACGCTAAGGCGTTCAAGCGTTTTTTCAGCCTCTGCTTGGTTGCCCTCGACAAAATCCAAGTCGGCCAGTGCCATCTGATATGGGAAAACCTCTCCCCCGGTGCTGATGCGGGTCTTGAGTTCCTGCCTTGCTTCAGCGGGGACCTTTCTGGTCGTGTACAGAAAGCGGACGAGGTCTAGCGCGGCTCCCGAATCCCTTGGATTCGCGGCCACAAAAGCACGCATTTCCCTCTCCGCATCGTCCAGCCGATATTGACCAACGTAAAAATCAATCAAAAGCTTTCGAAACCCAACTTCCAGGGGATAAAGCTCGATGAGCTTCCGGAGCGCGGATTCAGCATTTTTCGAATCCCCCGTTTGCTCGAAAATCTTGATTTTGAAAAGCTGAACACCAAGATTTTTCCCAATATCCTTCGCGTCGGAGACAGGCTTGCTGTCCAAAAGCGACAATGCTCCCTTGGTGTCGCGTCGCGCCAACCGATCAGCGGCAAGAATCAACAGTGCATCTGCATTGAGGGGATCAAGCTCGACTGCCGATTGTGCCTCTCGAACTGCCCCGACATGGTCGTTGAGCTTTAGAGATATGGCTCCTTTTAGCGCGTGAACATCTGCATTCCGGGGGTCTAATTCAATTCCAGCATTCGCCAAGCTAAGGGCTTCATCCGGGGAGCCTGCAAGAAGCAGAAGCCGGCCGAGGTTCAGCCTCGCCGCAACATCGTTCCGATCAAGGTCCACAACCGTTCGCAGAGCTGTGACGACGCCTCCCCAGTTCCGGTTGATCTCCTCGATCTGGGCAAGAGCCCTCCATGCTCCGATCATATCCTTCTTAAGCTTTACGGCGTTTCTCAATTCTACAGCCGCCCTTGCGTTATCATGCTCGGAAAAGAGCTTCATCCCGTGCTCGTAATAGCTCTGGGCGCGGTCCTCCGGCGAATCACAGCCCGCGACCAGAAGAACGGCCAATGCGAGAAGAGCCGAGGGTATCTTGGCGGAAAGCGAGCGGAACAATCCGGGCATTGAGGGCCTATGTTTGACTGCCAATGGGTCTGTGTTGAACAGTTGTGATACCAAGGACTGGGTCGGCAGGTAAATAGCCGCTCAGGCGCGGCAGCAAATCCCGCATGAACAACTGCAAACGCTCGTCGGCGTCGCGCTCAAGTTCACCGGGAAAAACCGTCGTGATTAGACGCACCAAGGCTCCATCGGATCTATTCTTCGTGATGGCATCCAAAAGCAGGTACCACTTTGACCAATATTCGCTTGCGATCTTTCTGCCGCGCTCGTCATACCAATAATAGACGATCTGCTTGCTCCCATTTCGCTCGATGATGGCGCGGTTTAAGGGTTGCTCTCTGCCCGGGTTTCCGTAACTTGTTTGTTCGAGTCTTGTTATCGACCAACCGTCGCCTGGGATGCAAACCAACGGTGAGTGCGGCGATTCGCCCTTTCGCTGCGAGGCGTAATAGGCCACATAAAGATTGACGGCCCTGTCGTCCGCTTTGCTGTAATCTGCCAAGATGTAATCTTCCAACGCCAAACCATGTTCCACTTGAGGATCGAGCAAGGAGGTGTGTCCTTGCCATTCTCCGAGCGTCGTTGGAAATGTCACAAATCGGCTGCGCTCGGGAGTAGTTTCTGACCGGTTGGTGATCAGGAAACTGGTCAGTCCCGCCGTACACAAAAGAAGCAAACAAGCGATCAGCGGCCTGCGACCCGTCGATCCCGATTCTGACCGAGGAGATGCCAGCTTTGGGGCCACCTCTGGGACATGGACTGCTTCGAAAAAGCCTCTGCCCGAAATGCGTGCAAGCAAATATATCTCGGCGGCCAGCAGGATCCCGCAGGCAACGAATATGATCCAGCCCTCGAAGAAATGGAGCACTCCTTCAGCTGTTTGAGGGCCCCAGCGGTCGACGGTGACGCCGACCATGCCGATCCGGAACCCGTTCATCGCAATGGTGATGGGTATGCTGGAGAACAGCACCAAGGCGCGTTGCCAGATTGGCGCATGGAATAGATATGCTGCCAGGAAGGTCAGGCTGAGAAGGGGATAAAGGTAGCGCAATCCGCTACACGCGTCGACGACCTGAAGTTTGAAGGTGCCAAGATCTATGACATTTCCCTCCAGATAGACGGGGATCTGAAATAATTTGATGAAGAACACTCCCAGCTGCGACGAAAGGAGCTGAAGTTGTAGCGACAGATTGGCGTCAATAAAATATGGAAGCGGAATCGCAAAGATCAGGAATATGATCGGAACAAATGCCACCCTGAGCAGAGAGAACCCCCCGACCCCAAGTGTGATTCCCAGCAGGGCTACAACGAAGGCTAATTGTGAGAAGACAAAGATTGCACTGAGTTCGCCCGTGATGTGCATGAACATTGCGAGCAGAATCAGAACGAGTCCAGCCCAAGCCGGTCGACCGATACTTGCGAACAGGGCGTCGCGCCGTGTCCAAAGCAGCCACACGGCTACAACGGGTATAAAAAATCCGTGACTGTATTCCTCTTGGGTCGTCCAGCGCCGCACCAATTCCAGGAGGGCTCCGCTGAACGCCGCAAGCCCCGCAAGCACCGCGATGATTACCACGAGGCTCCCGCGGATTGCGCTTGCTTTCTCGAGGTTGATGGACTGCACAGACATCTTAACGCCCTGGTCGAAAGAGAGCGAAGCCGGATGCGGCACATTCTCTCCGGCTGAGACTGGACGCTAGAGAAATCTAGGCTTGCGCCCGATCTTTGAGTGACTTCCTTAACATGCGGAGAATTCCACTAAATCGAGCATCGATAGCGAGCGTTCGGCGGAATTAATCGCAAGCAGTCCGACTGTCGGGCCTCCTGATGGCGCACTCAGCAACATGCGACACGTCACGGACGCTAGTAGGCATTGATGTATGATTTCTTCGAAAACAAGGTCATCACGATGATCTTCAAGTCAAACAGGAACGACCAGTTGTCTATATAATGGAGATCGAATTCTATACGGTCCTGCATTTTTTCCAACGTATCGGTTTCTCCGCGCGCGCCATTGACCTGCGCCCAACCGGTTATTCCGGGCTTGACGTTGTGCCGGCGCGCAAAGGGCAGGATTCTCCCTTCAAACATGTCATTATGGGCGGTCGCATGCGGGCGTGGTCCCACAATCGACATCTGCCCCAGGAGGACGTTGAGCAGCTGAGGCAATTCATCGATATTGGTGCGTCGCAAAATTTGTCCGACTCTGGTAACTCGATCATCGTTTCTGCGGACTTGTCTGAACGCACAGCCGTCTTCGAGGGTGGTCATTGTTCGGAACTTAAAGACCTTGATCGCTTGCTTGTTGTAGCCGTGCCGCGTCTGCCGGAAGAAGACTGGCCCAGGCGAGTCAAGCTTGATAGCCACGGCGGTGCATAGGAACAGCGGAGCAAACAGGATAAGTCCGGCGCTGGCTGCAACGATATCGAATAAGCGCTTGATCGTCAGGTCAAGCGAGGACAAAGGAACGCTCGACACTTCGAAGGTCTTTAAGTTGCCAAATTCGGCAATCCGAGAGGTGGCAAGAAGGTCTATGGAATCCCGCGGAACAACATGGATATTAACCGGAAGGTCCGAGAATTTGCTCGTCAGAGACGGTATGGCTGAAAAATGTTCCTGATTTGCAATAATGATGACGTCGTCTGGATGTTTGATTCGACACGAGTCAAGCATTGTTTGGAAACTAAGCGCTGGATCCGGTCCGCGTTCGACCGGTTGTGCTAAATTTGGAAAACGAAATGAAGACACAGCCAAGATGCCGGTCGCTTGAAGTCGGTGCGCAAAGTGTGAACAGGGGCCATCATCGCCAATGAGGACGACACGACGCGCAGCCATGAGCCCTGATTTGATTGCAGATTGGAGCCGGGAGAACGTGATTGCGCGCGTACCGGTAACCGCTATTCCCACAGTCAGCAGCTGAAAAATGAAAGAGCCACGAGAGTAATCTTCGGAGATTTTAAAGAGAAACAGTCCGGTCAGGAACAGACAAAACGCAAGCGCGACTGACCCGATGCCACTCCACAAAAATCTATGGCGTGGTTGAGTTTGAATAGCCTCGAAATGTCGAAAGCCGATGGAAAAGGCCAACGTCAGCACGGCAATACAGGCAGCGGCCGTCACATAATAGTAGCTTCGTGGAAGAAGGTTGGATCCGAGATAGTGGTAGGCAAAGCTCGCGGCGTAGGCCGAGAGGCCAATAACAAGAAATTCGACTAGGACGATTTTCTTGAGGGCTTCCGATAGCCGACGAGTCCGCTCCCGATCCAACGGGATGGTTGGGCGGAGAGCGGGGGGAAATACAAACTGTGATCGACCACTGTGGGTTGTGTACTCAGAAGACATGGTACCCCATGCACCCCTATAACCAAGCCTCCATCCACCTACCCAAATGACCCATAACATTTCTTTAGAGGCCTGAGAAGCCCTAAACTAGATATTAACTCTAAAATAATAACTCATATCCAAGATGTATTAATCGCCAGGCTATTGATATCGCAAAGCAATCTCGTTTGATTATCCTGGCTTTTCTGTGAAAAGTTCTTCCCCCCAATCGAACTGCCGCGTAGCCGTTCGCCCAATAGCTGAAGATCTACGACCTTTCCCGTAAGCTATGGGAGTTGTGGTTCACAAAACATCGATGCGAATAAGGTCACCGTGAACAATCCGCTCGACGCGCCCACGAAAGCTCCCGCAATCACGTCGCTCACAAAATGCAAATTCAAAAGCACGAGACCAACGCCAGTCGCGCACAGTCCAATTGCCCAAAGCGCCCTGAGCCTCGGAAATAGCATCCATAGCACCGACATCATCGCAGCAGCCGTGGCGGCGTGTCCGGATGGGAAAGACTCAAAGGATCGGCCGGGATGGAAGAAGTTGAATCCGTAAACGTTGTCGCGGATCAGCGATATAATTTGCGGGTCCCAGCTGTCAGGCCAGGTTCGACCAAAAACGAATTTGAGCTGATCCTTAATTGCCTCTGCAGCGAATACGCTGATGTCACAGAATAAAATAGCTAGCTCTATTCTGGAAAAGGTTCGTCCCATGATGGCGAGGAGTCCGAAAATCGCGAAAACAAGCGATGCTGCCAATGGGATTGAGAGTGCGGGTGAATGCGCAACCGGCTCTCTAATGCGCCCAACGTCGAACAAATTATGAATCCAAAGTGCAACCGGCTTATCAAGCCAGACGACCGAGACCTGGGCGAGAATCGCTGTGAGCAGCAAACCGGCCAGCCAAATCTTAAAGGAGCGACTCATGAGGCTCCCCTGCTGATGGAACCCATCCTGAAATGAAGCAGCAACACAATCTCCTGGGCAACGCGAACAAGCCGATGATACGCGGGACGTCAGTCTGGTCCAAGCCGTCGAGCAATTATGGATTGTCGGAGAATGAAGTTCATGTATGGCGATCGACCTTGGACCTGTCAGATTCAACCTGGGCATTGATGTGGGAAAGCCTCTCCGATGAAGAACGAGAACGCGCCGACCGCTTTCGCTTTCACGCGGATAGAAATCGGAGTGTCATTGGGCGAGGCCTACTGAGGTTGTTGCTGCGATTGATTTTGCGCACACCAAGCGATCAGCTGAAATTTGAATACAACGAATTTGGGAAGCCAAGGCTGATATCGCAACGTAGATTGGACTTTAACCTTTCGCATTCTGGCGAATGGGTAATCTTGGCGATTGCGATGGATCGCGCTGTTGGCATCGATATTGAGAAGATTCGGCCAGATTTAGCAGTGGACGAAATCGCATCGCAATATTTTTCAGTCAACGAACGCAACTCCCTGCAGCGCCTTGATGGCGACAAACGAGTTAAAGCCTTTTTCTCATGTTGGACCCTGAAGGAAGCCTATCTAAAGGCGAGGGGGGGCGGTCTATCGATTGCGCTTGACAGTTTTGATGTGTCATTGGGTGCTGGCGATGAATCGCGACTGCTGGACACCCGGCCTGATCCTGCCGACGTCGGTCGCTGGGCGCTCCAGACATTGGATTTGGGACGAAACTATTGTGCAGCGCTGGTGGTGGAGGGTTTTGACTGGGAATTGAAATGCTTTGATTGGCGGGCCGCTGAGGGTATTTTCTGCTAAAATAGCCTTGCCAAGTCTGTCTTGCCCTTGGATCTCATCAGTACTCGGCGACCGTATTTTGGGCGTCCAGAAGCACATTGACGGGCTTTCCGTCCTTCACGGCTCTGCCGCGCCAAGCGCCGTCGACGCCCTTTGCAAGCCTGGAGATATTTGAATAGCCATGAGCCTCGATGCGTGCCCTCGCCTGATCTGCGGTAAGGGCGGCGCCTGCGGCAGAGTTCGTCGGGGCAGACGCTGGCGCCCCCGGGGGGTTGGGAGGATAGGGCGTTATCGTAGCGTACGGGGTGGGTGCAGGATAGGTTGTGGTCGCCGAGTAAGAAGGACTCGAGGTCCCGGAGTAGCAGGGGCTCGTTGGGTTGAGCGAAGAATAGCAGGGACTAGCGGGACTGGTTGCCGAGGCGGAAGGGACGGTGGAACTGCTCGTGGCTGCGGAGGGCGCCGTCCGCGTGGTCTGGCCGAATGCAGATGTTGCCACCAGAGCAATAGCGATCGCTGCGGGGAACAGTTGCATTTAAAGTTTCCTTGGCGACTTTAGCGGTTGCGCCAGTCTCGGGCCTCAGATAACGGCGCCTAGGGTCGAGATGCCGGGTTCCCCTATCAACCTTAATCTGCCCACACGTTGCGCTATCACTCCACTAACACCGCTATGGCAGAAGAAGCGCACAACGGTCAACAAGTTCCATGATGTAGCAGGGCTACCGAGGAATTCAGAGAACCGGTATTGTTCGCACAGTGATCCCGGATGGATGTAGGTCAGAGGACGAGACCACAGAGAGAGCCATGCGGTTGACCGAAGGAATTGTTCGAGGCATGAAATGCATTCAACCCGATTTTGCGGGTCGATAATGATGCATGAGCCGAATTCAGTCGGTCCACCGGCGTCTTTAGAAGCCACCCTCAAGTATTTTTTTGCCCCGCTCCGATCGTCGGGTGATCGACCTCCTCTATTTTGTATTTTTCCGGGACCGCCCGGCGCTCGAGATTTGGCAGACTGCTTGCCGGAGGACCAGCCCGTATACGAATTCTACTCTTTTGCCAAAGCGGACGGAGCGTCGAGTTTCCCTACTGTAGAGCAACTCGCTGCAGCGTATCTAGAGGATATTCGCAGGGTTCAGCCGCGGGGCCCTCGGCAGTTATGCGGATATTCTAAAGGTGGTCTAATTGCATATGAAATGGCGAGATTGCTCCTCAATCAAAATGAGGACGTATCAATGCTTGTTCTTTTTGGAACGCGGCATCCCGCATTCACACAAAACTTAACGACCAAAGAGATGGCGAAATTCAAGATTCTGTATATTGTCAATCGGTTGGGAAAGTATGCCCGAAATCTAGTTCGATTAAGATTCGACAGAGTCGCAGCTGATGCGCTGGAGCTTTTGCTAAAGAGATCTAAGATGGTCGGTTGGCGGACAATTCGCCCCTTTTTTCGCGCGGTAAATCGTCCCGTGCCCAAATCCATGCGGGGTGCCGAGACAAATGTCTCTCTGTGGGCGTACAATCCCCAGCCGTATTCAAAGCGATTTGTGGTTTTGCGGCCGAGAGATTTTGTTCTCGACAAGCTGAATGACCAAACCTTGGGATGGCATGCATGCGCCACTGGGGGCGTTGACATCTATTTGGTGCCGGGAGATCACAGTACGATGATTTACAAGCCGCACGTGCGCGGCCTGGTGGACATAATAAAGCCCATGCTGGCTGGCGCTCAGCTTCCTTAGGATCAGGTTGTCCAGCTTTCGTACCGGCGCGCTGTAAAGGCTAGGCCCCAGACCCGCGTAGGATTTTGCTGAGCTGCGGTGCAGCTCGGTGCGCTCGTTGAGCCCATTTGTTGATGAGCTCGAAGCGATATATGTCTCGCGAGAGTTGAGGCTCCAGCGTCTTAAGCTGTTCGGCAAAACGAGACTTGGCCCAGTCATACAGCTGGGTGTCGTAACGGTTGGTCTCTTCAAGCCGCCCGCGAGCATACGCGGAAATGGGTTCCGTCTTAAATGCGCGATCAGCGCCGACATTATACTTAACATACATGACTTGGGTTAGGCCCCACCCATAGATGTATCGAAGCATCATCAATAGCGCATTGAACGACTCTAACGGGGCGGCGGCAATGAAGTGCTCCTCAATATTGCGTTTGGCCAGTTCGAGGTGACGCGAATCCACAGGCAGAGCAGAAATCGGATTACCATCCGGATCCCAAGGTGTATCCAATTCTGGGCAGCCACTCAGCAAGCGCACCTGATTGTCATACGGAGTAATGCCTAGACCGCTGTCGATGTACTGGTCGAGAGTCATATCCTTGATCTGATCATAGCAGGTGCGGTGAGGTAGCGTGCGATCCTCAAAAAAGTGGGATGCTACCCGCTCTACAGGAGGACGTAAGAGGGTGAAGTACTTTGCCGGTCGGTCTAACATGGTATGTATTCCCATCGGATAATGCGCTCCCATGACACAACTTACGGCACGTCGCCTTGCCTCTGGCAGTGCGTAATATTTAGCCTCGATCTTCTCGCGTGAGTGGGCTGCTAGGCCTGACATCGAAATGCCGACGTGGCCGTTGAAATGCTTCGGGCCTGGAAAGCGGCGCCGCAGGATGGCGTCCATCGTGCTTCCACCGGTCTTCGGAATGTGGAAGAAAATCAGAATTTCTGGCGGCTGAACGACATGACCATGGTGCGAATTGATAAGCATCAGTAAGATCCAGGAAAAGACCGCCATATAATGTAACGGGTCCGATCTCGATTGAGAAGGTTACTTCAAAACATTATCTCTGCCATCGAGTTGAGCCTTACGTCTGCGAAATCTGTTGCGAAAGAAGACAACCAGAAAAATTGTCAATCTAACATATCAATGCGCGTTGTTTGAGGGGGGGCCGCTTAGTGCGCGTTGAACTATCCAACTGCCGACGCGGTATGGCAGAAAAATTCTTTTGATGCCGGAATACAAGAGTTCATCCTGCGTCTTCGGGTTTGATTTCGATAGCGCGCCAATTGCCATGCTTTTCAGCCGGTCGCTCACTGGGGACGCCCCTGGTGGTCGGGGCTGCAGGCCAAGACGGCGCAAGCAGTAATTTGCCTGATAAACTCTGGCGCGAATGTCTAAGCTGGAATCGGCATAAAACATACTGACGCTAAGCGAGACATTGTTTCGATTCTTAATTAGATGAGGCGCCAATGGCGGATGGTGAACCGCCGTGCCAGGAGTCAGGCAAAAAGCTTGACCCTTACCAATCAATTCATCTCGGTATTTTCCGGCCATCGCCTCCCCTCTATAGAAATGCTCGATTTCATCCTCGGTCAACACGGATTTGTCAGTCGGGTCAAAAAGATAGGCATCCTTTTCTCCCTCAATTTGAAAAAGAAAATTTGTGTCGTGATCAAAATGGTATGGCGTGATCATTTTAGGGGACGCGATGAACACTGTTAGGCCTGCCCACGTTGCCGTTCGCCGCACCGGCAGTCCGGTTAAATCCTCCAGCTCCAATAGAAATGTTTGCAGCAATTCGTTGTAATCGGGATGCACTTCCTGCAGACCCGACAATTTCAACCAATGCGACCCGCCTTCAATGCGACGTAGAGATTCAGCAAATCTTCTTTTCACTGGCAAACCATTCAAATCTTCGTCGCTGGTGACGTACAACTTTTTATTGTTGGTGACGGACTCGGCAATCTTCGCCAAACGGGAAATCTCAAACAAAGGATGGTTTTCCAAACGATGCCGAAATTTGAAAGCAGAGCGATTTAGAGCCTCCCAAGCAGATGCATTGTCGCGCCCGAGGGGTTGGTCTTGATGTAATCCATCAGCGTGGTCTACCACACCGGATATTCCGCCTATCTTCATGTCGTAAAACCATCTTCCAGCTGGAAAAGTTGAAAAGGTGGGCGTCGTGAAAGGCAGCGCGGCACCTCAAAGTTGCGACGACTAAAGCTCTTTCTGGCTTGCCTCGGATATGTAAGTATCCAACGCGCCAGGAAATCTACATCGGATGCTGACCTTATATCTTTCATGCCCCACCCTCCTTTAATTGAAAGTGGTCAATGTTATGTTATACTAGTTTCGTGTATTTTTTGAATCAAGGTAGAAAGTTAAAGTGACAAAATCTCCATCCGCTTGCCCCAACAGGGCTAGATTGCGCGCGACAACCTTGCGATTCGAAGGGTGAAGCCGCACGCTCTTGGGTAAGGAGGAGGCGCTGCTGGTCGCCACCGACTGTTCGAAACCGCCCATCGACCGGGGTCGCTGGACCCTGGAATTGCTGGCGGGTGAAATGGTCAAGCTCGCCGAGCACGCCAGTATCGCCTGCGAGACCGTGCGCCGGCGATTTGTCGAAATTGACCTCAAGCCCTGGCACAAGGACATGTGGTGCACCCTCAAGGTCGACGGCGAGTATGTCGCCCGCATGGAGAATGTGCTCGATCTCTATGCCCAAGAGCCCGATCCCAGGCGTCCGGTGATCTGTTTCGATGAGAGCCCAACCCAGCGCAGGTGAGAGAGCCGATCCGCCCGCGCTGGGGCAACTTGAGCGCTACGACTGCGAGTTCGCAAATCGAAAGGGCGCAAGTTAATCGCTGTTACGCGTTCTTGGAGCGGCCGCTTGTCTCCATGACCAATCATGATATTTTTGCGACGGCCCTAACGAACGGAGTTAGCAATGTCCGGCCTCGGCTTGGAAGACGACCTTTCCGATCGATGGATCTTGGCAGATTTGAGTGAAGTCCGCGCCAAGTTCAACAAGCAGAGCTTCGAGGTCTCGCACCACCTCTCGACGCATCCGCTCTTTCAACTGCCTGAGCTGATGGCCTTGGCGGAGCGAACTGTGAAACTGCGTCCCGATGACCTCTATTACGATATGGGCAACATCGAGCCAGGTCAGCGGTGGGACGCCGTGCCGAATCCGAAGTTCTCCGCCGTTGAGGCTTTGCGTCAGCTTAGCACTTCCGATGCCTGGTTCATATTCAGGCACACTCAGCGAGATCCTGCCTATAGGGCCATCTTTGACCGCGGTCTTTCAGAGATAAAGGCGATAGTCGGAGACCAGATCCAATCGCAAATCCGCCAGGAGGACATAATAATATTCGTGTCGTCGCCGAGACGTGTATCGTCCTATCACATCGATCGTGAATGCAATTTCCTGTTGCAAATTAAAGGCACCAAGACCCTATATGTGTTTGATCGCGATGATCGCGAGGTTTTGCCACAAGAGGAGATCGAACGGTTCTGGACTGTGGATAACAACGCGCCGGTTTATCGACCGCAATTTCAGGACCGAGCGATTTCTTACAAGCTCGTGCCCGGAAATGGAGCCCATATTCCGGTTAACTCTCCGCACTGGGTGCAGAATGATGAAAACATTTCGGTGTCGCTGAGCGTGAATTTTCAATTGTTGGATTCGATGCGAGCGAACGTGTATCGGACAAACTTTTTCCTCCGCAAAATTGGGTTAACGCCTTCTGCTCCCGGGCTTCATCCACTTGGTGACTCCGTTAAGGCGTTTGCTATGACATTCGCATTAGCAACGAGACGCATTTTTCGCGGAGAGGCGCGGGGCGATCGAATCTGGAATTAGACTACATTAGGCAATGATGCTTTCCGACCATTAGAACATTAGAACGTGATCTTTTGACCGTGAATTGAATTGGATCGGAATTTCCAAATCAGCTTCAAGAGCCGTCATCGCCGCCATCGGCTCGACGTTCTTGCGCTCGCAGGGCATCATCAGTTCCGCGCAATTATCGCGAAGCGGTTTGCCGAGGGCTGGAGTGCCCGATCACGCTCGTTAGGCCATCGACATATGCCGAAAACCGCGATGCCGCATCACTGGAGTCTGGCAGATCTATCTCAGCCCCTCCACCTGTTAAAAGGTGAATCTCACCAAATATGATTCCCCTCGACAAAGCCTGCGACCCTCTGACTCAGGAAGGCTAGAGGGGGGAGTAGTTGCACTCCGTAGCTGTTGAAGTTCAATCGAACGGCTTCGTAAAAACCTGTCCGTAGCGCATCTTCCAATCGGGGCGCCATTTTTCAATGGGTTCTGGAGAAGAGTGCCGCCATGGCCACTTAACCTTCGACCAGTTCCCGAAGTGTATAGCTTCAATTTGTTCACATATGGGAGCAAGGCGATGCTTTTTAACGAACCTAGTTTTCAGATCAAGATCTGCATTAAATACAAAATAGCCGCCAGGTGAAACCAAACGAATAAGATTCTCCATGCACATCTCCGCCCTTTCATCCGGCATAAAACCAAGCATGTTATTAGCCAACACCAAATTTGCCAGTCCCGATACGTGCAAAATATTCGGATCCAATGCGTCAGCCACTATCCATCTGGTATCTTTGGCAACCCATTCTTTTACGCTCATCGAGTCAACAGAGTGATCGAACAAAGCCTCGAGCATACAACTCGAGAGTCTGGACAATTCCACAT
>Ga0206898_10166_pt1 | contig 19373 bp, 4 predicted proteins | sample Alteio_BWOrgHeat_50_FD_153237 | JGI IMG/M metagenome (GOLD analysis project Ga0206898, IMG submission 153237) | Enriched cells from forest soil in Barre Woods Harvard Forest LTER site, Petersham, Massachusetts, United States -... | ecosystem: Environmental > Terrestrial > Soil > Temperate forest >...
CAATCTTCCAGTAATCATTCTTCCCATCTCCGTCCGGAGTAACAATATTGTAGATAAGCAATTTGTGATTATCCAGAATATTAACGGTAACGACGTTGGAATTTTTACATCCATTCACATCCGTCATGGTCAGCGTATAGGTCGTGGTTGTTTCCGGCCTCACCACAGGGTTTGGAAGGGAGGTGTTGCTTATAAAGGAAGGCGGTGTCCAGAGATAAGACGTGCCGGATGCTGCATATCCGTTCAGCATCACTTCGTCTCCCATACTGATGGTCGTGTCACTTCCGGCAGAAACGACAGGTAGGGCATACGTTTCTGTGGTTTTTATTATCGAATCGGTACAGCCTTTGCCCGATGTCGCAATGAGTTTTACGCTATAGATTCCTGAAGCAGCGTAAGTATGACCTGTTGAAGTCAGTACAGAACTTGTTCCATCACCAAAGGACCACATATAATTGAGCGGCGTTGCACCCAGTATGGTGGAGGTGTTCGTAAAGTTGTTAGGTGTGTTGAGGCAAGCATTGGCCGGTGTAAAGTTGGCGACAGGCAACGGGTTAACCACAACGGCCTTGGTTGTATCATGTATACATCCCTGAGTGGACATGGAAGTTAATTGGACCGAATAGGTTCCAGGGTTCAGGTACTGGTGTGATGTGACGGAAGAGGTGGAACTGGACCCATCTCCAAAGTCCCATGCATAGGAAACAATGCTGCCTGTGCCAATGGTAACTTTTTGAGTGAATGAACTTGGCAGACCATCACAAACTGGTGTGTTGATAAAATCGACTAAAGGCAACGGGAACACCGTAACGGTCTTCGTGATGGAATCAATGCAACTATTGTTAGTGGTAGTAATCAAACGAACATTATAAACTCCCGGATAGGCATATAAGTAAACCGGATTTTGAACAGTTGCTGTGCCTGTACTGAAATTCCAGTTATAAGTCATGGTACCGCTGCTTACGGTAGAAGTGCCTGTGAAATTCATGTTGTTTCTAAAACAGACATCGCTAAAGGTAAAGTTGGCAGCAGGCATTGGATAAATGGAAATCAATTTCACAGCAGAAGCATCGCAGCCCTTAATCGTATTGGCAGTTAAGGTTACCGTATAACTTCCCGGGGTGATATACAAATGAGCCGGATTCAGATTGGAAGAAATAGAAGCATCACCAAAATTCCATACATAAGAGAGGTCAGCGGGATTGCCGGTATACAGTGTTCCGTTGCTGAAATGTGCAGAGTCATGAGAACACACATTGTTGGTGGTGAAGGCAGGTGCCGGCATGGGATAAATAACAACCACTTTTTGAAGCGAGGAATTGCAGGATGTTCCCGAGCCAGTCATCTGAGCTTGCAAGGTTACCGAATAAGTACCTGGAGCAGGGTAAGTATAAACCGGACTAAAAAGAGTCGAATTGGCTCCATCTCCAAAGTCCCAGGTATAGGCAACGGTTGTTGCACTGGTAGTAGAAGTGTTCACAAACGAAATGGACTTGCCGATACATACACTGTCGCAGTTGAAACTAACACTGACAGGAGAGGCGACTTGAACGTAATTCCTGACAGAATCTATGCAGCCTTTGTCCGTTGTCACTTTTAACAGAACATAGTAAGTTCCGGTAGCCGGGTATGTATAAGTGTGTGTCGGAACAGTCGAGGTAGTCCCGTTCGCATGATCCCAGAAATAAGAGGCTGCAGTTCCACCGTTGGAGACTGACACAATCGCATGGAAGTTTGTTGGTGATCCCTGACAAGCAGAGGGGGCCGTGAAGGCAACAGAAGGAAGCGGATTGACCGTGTCTGTATGGCTCACAGAGGCGGTACAGCCTGCACCTGAAATTGCGGTAAGCGTTACAAACGCAATGCCTGCATTCGAATATTCGTAAACAGGACTAGGGGTGATGCTGCTGCTGCCATTTCCGAAATCCCATTGATAGTTCGTAATGGTCCCTGTCGGAATGGTGGAAGTGTTCAGGAAATGAGTTGCCAGTCCCTGACAAACGGATGCAGCGCTAAACGACGGTACTGGTAAGGGATTTACAGTAACGGTAGTGGATGCGGAGAAAAGCGCAGGACAGGTGCCATTTTGAACCACCGCTCTGAAAAGCGTGGTTGAATCTAAATTCAAAAAGCTGTAATTCTTACTGTTGGAAATTATCGTTGTCCAGCTTGTCCCGTTGTTGGTGGATTTTTGCCAGGAATTAACGCTTCCGCTACTGTACACCAAATTTAAGGTTCCGCTGTTTGAATGATAACAAACGGATGCTCCTCCGATCACAAAACCTGCTACGGTGGGGTTATCAATGGTTATCGTGGCAGCGGAGCCGATGGCTTCCGGGCAGTAGGCTGTTTTGACCACCGGACGGAAGTAGGTGGTCTGAGTAAGGTTTGCATAATTGAGCGAATCGGTGGTGTTGGATACGGTATACCAGGGACCATTACCCGAGTTCGCCATTTCCCAGCGGATCACATTTCCCGTGTAGCCGGAAACATGAATGACTCCTGTGTTAGCGCCCGAACAGGTAGTTGAGTTTCCTGTGGTGGTCCCGGCTACGGAAGTCTGAGACACATTCACAACAGTGGTTCCGGTTACTGCCGGACAGCCGGGGGCTGAAACAGAAAGCGTATAGGTGCCCGAATTGGCAGGGGTGCCGGAGAAAATGGTGTCCTGGGAATTGGTGAAAATAACACTTCCATGAAAGGACCAGCTATATACAGCTCCTGCATAAATGTTTGAATTAAAATGGATGTTAGATCCTCCGCAATAAGGACCGTCATTCGTTGGATTCGCAGCAACCGGGAATTCTACTTCCGAGCCCAAGGTGGTGGATGGATCGGTAGCTATATATTTTCTTACACGAAGCCAGTTTACAGAAAAGGAACCGTTGGTGGTGTTCGTATTGATATGTGAACCTATGCGGACTTGTTTGTTGCTATTAAACGGTGCAGCATTTGTTGGGTCAGTATATGAAAGCGTTCCTCCTGGCCAGGTAATGATCTGGCTGGAGGCCGAAGGCCAGGCAAAGGACCACAAGCCTGTTAAACTGCCTGCAGGAGCCGGGGAAGGACTTAATATTTCAGATGTTTTTTGACACAAAACACCATCCGTGTTCAGGGTGGTGACCTTCATGACATTCAACGGATTGGAGAACTCCATCGTAGCAGCATATCCGTTAGCGGTATTGTCTGTCAAGCCCAACAAAGCCTGACCATTGGATGCGCTGATCACATTCGCTTCCGCAATGACATTTCCGGAAAAGGTTTGATTGGAATAAATGATTCCATCTTTATTGACATTGTCACTCGAAAATGTAGCGATCCCTCCCGATAAACTAACATTCGCAATGTTGCCGCACTGAGTCCATTTGGAGCCATCAACCGCTGTTCCGTCAAAATCGTCAAACAGCTCGAATGTGGCATCTCCACTGCTTACGGCCGGGGACGTTGGATTTCCATAAAACAGAAAGATATTGGCTGAAGAAGAAGCAGGAATGGCATCCACCTTTACCCAAAACTCTGTTGCAAGGGTGTTGAACGTGGTGGGGTTGTACCAGAACGTAAGTAAGCTTCCGCTGGCATTTGTAAAACGGATGTCTCCTCCGTCCAGGCGCATTTTTGATGCGGTTATTAACGTCTTCGTATCTACAATTACTTTCACCTGAAAGAAGCTGAGCGGTGAAGCATTTGCATTTGTTACAACAACAGGAACCCGGTAGGTATAATTGCTCAGGCAAGCTTGCGAATAGGAATTGCAAACCGCGGATAAACTGAAGAATAAAGTGATTAAAAAATTTCTCATATTAATTGGCCGTTTTTATAAATTTTAATGTTCGTCTGTCGTTGCGCGTCGTCACCTGGAAGAAATAGATTCCCGGACTCAGATTTTCAAAATTGTAAGAAGTGTTTCCTGTCATTACCTGTCGTTCTTCTGTAAATACCACCGCACCTGTGATGCTGAAGATGGAAATAGAAGCATAGGTCTGCAGGTTTATGTCTATATAGAAAGTAAACGAACCATTGTTAGGGTTGGGGAACAGGTTGACTTTATAGATTTCAGAAAAGAGGTCAGGGTTCTGCTGTTGCGGAGGTATCACCGCAGGAGCATGCCCGGCATTGACCACAATGGGTTTCGTTTTCTGTGAGAGACAAAATTGATTCCTCACCTTCAGCGTGACCAGGAAAGTAGAGTCGAATGTTACAGGAGGGCTGACCGAAAAAAGAATGGTTGGAGAGGAATCATTCGACACCAACACATTTCCGACATACCATTCGGAAGTATAAGGACTTGGAGAAGATAAGTTGATAAATACGTCAGAGGAATTGTTGCTGATTTTCGAATCTGCCAGGAATTCAGGAAACAACGACATGGTAGACGGAAGTATATTAATCGAATCCTTGGCCACACAATGCGCCGAATCTGTTACAATCACATTAATCTTACCGGTGTCTGTCACGGCATACGTGGAATTTGTTCCGGAGATGCCGTAGCTGCTTGTCCACTGATAGGTGTTTCCGCTGGTAGTCAGACCCGGGTCAAGTACCAGCGTTGAGCCGGTGCAATAGGGGCGGTCAGGGCCCAGGTTGATCACAAATACAGGACGTATATTCACGGTTACCTGTCCGGAACTGGAACAGCTATTGACGTCAGTAACTTTTACCGAATAAACCCCCTGTGTTGCCACGGTGATGGTTTGAGTGGTTTGTCCATTATTCCATTGATAGGAAGACCCTGGGTTGCCGGCATCTAGTGTGGCAGTTTGATAACTACACAGGGTCTGATTGTTTCCAAGGTTCACTAATGGAAGCGGATTGATGACCAGCTTAACGGTGTCGGAGGAGCTGCAAAGGGTGGTGTTATCCGTAACCGTTACGGTATACTGACCCGAGCTGTTCACTGTGATAGAAGGAGTGGTAACCCCTGTGTTCCAACTATAAGTACTGTTGGAAGTAAAGGCGTTCAACACATACTGGTTGCAAACGGTTGTGTCGCGGCCTAAGGAAACAACCGGAGAGGCATTCAGTGTGACATAAATGGTGTCGGAGGAGGTACAGCCCGCTCCATTCGTAACCTGCACCCAGTAATAACCGGTGGCCGGAACCTGCAGGGTGGAAGTAGTGGCTCCGGTGTTCCAGGAGTAGCTGGATGCCGTACCGGCATTCAACAATACGCCTACAGATGCACAGGCCACTTTATCCGGACCAAGTGAAACAGTAGTTGCTTTGTTTATCGTTATGCTCACAGAGGCGCTTCCGGTACAATGATTCTGATCTGTCACAGTAACAGAGTAGGTACCGGTGAGTTTTACTTCAATGGTTTGAGTAGTAGCTCCTGTACTCCACAAGTAAGTTGCGCCGGGATATCCTGCATCCAGCAAGGTGCTGTCGCAATACGTTGCATTGGCACCGAGCGTAGGGGCAACGACACTGTTGAGCGTCACAGGAACACTTGCAGAAGCGGAACACCCTTGTGGATTTGTAACGGTCACACTGTACGTTCCATTATGGGTGACCAAATACTGTTGAGTGGTGCTTCCTGTATTCCATAAAAAGTTGCTTCCCGGATTGCTTGCATCAAGGGTATAGGAAGTACCGCACGTGGTGACGGACGAACCGAGATTAACAACCGGTAAAGCATAAATTTTGACAGAATCGGAGTAGGTTGCCTGACAGCCATTGGATGAAGTTGCTGTCAGATTTGTCTGGAAAGTACCTCCTGTAGTAAACGTCTCTGTTGGGTTCTGCTGAGTAGAGGTGGTGCTCAGGGAAGGGAAATTCCAGGAATAGGAATTGGCGTTCGTAGATGTGTTAATGAAATTGACCGGAACATTTACACATTGATTCTGCGCGGTAAAAGACACATTCGGTCCGGGATAGACAACAACACTTTGGGTATTGGAGCCTACGCAACCACTCGCGTTGGTGACAGTAAGTGCCACATTATATGTTCCGGCAACAGCATAAGGGTGTGATTCATTTTGTATGCTACCTGTATTGCCATCTCCATAGTTCCATGAATAGGTCAGAGAGGATCCTGGAGTTGTGGATCCCATCGAGACAGGGGTATTGATACAGGCATTGGTAAGATTAAAACTCACCACCGGATTTTGATCAATGGCTACCGTATGCATGATGCTGTCCTTACAGCCATGAATGCTCACTGCGGTAAGAGAAACGTTGTACGTGCCATTTGTGGTATAGGTATAAACAGGATTAACGGTGGTGCTGGTTGGACCTGTTCCCGTAAAATCCCACAGATAGGATAGCGTGCTGGCATCCGAAATGGTGCTCGTATTTGTAAACGTAACGGCCTGGCCTTCACAGGCTGCTCCGAATGTAAACGAATTCACCGGAACAGGGTAGACGGTGATTGGGAGGGTGTAAGGGATAGAAGTACAGCCTTGTGCAGATGCAATCAACGTGACAGTATAGGTTCCGGTTGAGGGATAAGTATGTGAAATATCTCCTGTTGCAGGGCTCGTAGCTGTCGCATTATCGGTACTGGTTCCGGTTGTAGCGTCTCCGAAACTCCAGCTGAGATTAACCAAGGTCCCGGAGCTGGTGGAATCGGTGGAGGTGTTGTCAAATAATATAGGCGCCCCTGGGCAAGCAGGACTGGCGGTATAGGAGGCGATCGGAACAGCATTCACAACAACAGTAGTGGTTGAGGAGGAAATACACCCCTCAGATGTTGTTACCGTTAAGGTGACTACGTGACTTCCACTCGTGGCGAACAAATGCGTGGGATTGTAGATAGAAGTAGTGTAGCCGTCACCGAAGTCCCAGGAATAGGTTTCGGTCGGATCATGAGCGGCCGTCGGTTGCATCGTAACAGATGTTCCCCTGCATACAGCCGCTTGCGTATTAATGGCTGCATTACCTGGTGAAACGGGTACCACCTTCATGGAGACAGAGTCCATACAACCTCTGATGGTTGACATCCGGATCCAGTATATCCCAAGTGCGGTGGCATCGAAATAGCCGGGACCATTCTGATTCACATAGACTGTGCTGCCGGGTGCTTTCCACTCAAAGGACGCTCCGAACTCTCCTGTTGCATAAAGTCTGGCAAAGACAGAGGCCGGATCGCAGGAAACCACCGAATCGATCTTAAACAAGGTGTCGTTCGGGGTGACACTTGTTCTCACCTGATTGATCAGGATGGGTGACAGGTTGGTACAAGGGTTTGTCGCAGCGGTAATCACCGAGAAAACCTGCCCGGTAGGGTCTTTGGTAAATGTATTCACATCGGTGCTCTTTACCGAATCGAGGCTGGCGGTATTATGAAGGTTCTGACTCCATACCTGCCCTTGTTTGGCACTCACGAATACATGTAATGCGGTACCCGTAGTATTGGCGGCTAGTTCGCTTCCTTTTAGAAAACGAATGGTTACATTGCTGAATTTGGAAGGATTGGTGTTGTTCTGCATCCGGAAAACGCGGTGTATGCTTCCGATATGAACGAGACTGTCTCCACATGCCTGAACCTGGAACGTTCTGGATAGGACCGGACTTGGACCCAAAGGATCTAACAAAGAAAATCCAACTCCGATACCCTTGATATTGTAAAAAGTCTGACCGGCTTGAAAAGGGAAATTAACTACTGAAATTTTTCCAAAAGGGTTGTCTGACAATAGCAAGGGTCTGCTGTTATCTGATTCGGCGATGATTCCTCGCGCCGTATCCACGTGCATCAGTGTCAATGTATTCGTTCCCAGGTCGAATCCTCCGTTCAAAAAGCTGATATTCCCGAAAACGGTTACGGAGTCTGATCTCAGAAGTACATTACCTGTCAGGGCCGGCTGACCCAGATCAATCATCAGGTGTTCGAGATAAACAGGAACGGTAGAGGTGATTTTAGCGTTGCTTGCTGGGGTTCCGAAGAAGCGTAGTGTACCAAAAGGGGGAGGGTTGGTTCCAAAAATGTTCAGCGTTCCGTGGTTGATCAGGTCTCCGTTGAGGTGCATCACACCTTTGTTGATGACAAACTGAGTAGTGGAAGAATCCGTATAGGAGCCCCAAATATAAAGGTTCACACCTTTGGGTATGGAAATAAACTCACCTGTATGGGTGACAGTTACCTGTGCCTTGCACAGGAAGGAGAATACCAGCAGGAGGAACAGCACCAGGTGCTTTTTCGTCCTAAAAAACAGGTTGTCCATACGGTTAATTTTTAGATCTCTCAACAGCTAACTCGTTTATTAATCCCTTCAGGAAATGATTCCTTATAATTTCATGATATAGGCCAATGCGTAATAAGGCGGGCGATTTTCGTGTGCCGCACCTCCACCCTGACTGGATACTGTATGTGTATGTGCACCATCACCAGCGGTAGTGGTAGATGTTTGTGTTACATCGGAGGTGAGTGTCATAAAACAACCACCTGAGCTTGCAAAGACTCCGTTCTTACACGAGCTGCTGGAATAGGCATCTGTAAAAGTATGAGTATGTGCTCCTCCGCTTACAGAACCACCGTGGTCATGGGCAGGCATTTCGGCAATAGTCAAAACGTGTGAATTTTCTCCACCTGTATTTCCTTGTGTATAGGAACCGGCAGTTCCTGTACCACCTGTTGCATTCGCTCCTACAATAAAACGATCCATGAGATTCGGAGTGGTTGTTGTACCGCCTGCCATCAGGGTGTAAGTGCCTCCATCGCATAAAGCCCATCCGGCAGGGACAGCAGCTCCGTTCCACATGATAATGGATCCTACCGGAAGTAAGTCATTTCCGTGTTCTCTTATTTTTCCGGATCCGGAGGCATCCACACTTCCGTTTGCTTTTAATACGGTACTGGCTGTAGTCGCAGCGGTGGTACGAATCTGAACCGTTCCCCCGTCTTTTTGCAAGGTTAAAATCCCTGCAGTAGTCTGGGTGTTTTTCACCATGATCTCATTACTGTCCAGCTCCATATGAGTAGATCTTACAGGTATGGGATCACCAATAATAATTGCTGCATGCGAGCCCGAGCTTGCTGTAATATCTCCGCTAGCGGGGTTTGCTACCTGCATAACATAATTCGTAGTCTGCGGTATAACACCGATACCCAGAGGAGCTCCTTGAGGAGAAGACAGGAAATGCGTGGAGTCCCCATCCCATCTCCAGGGAGTAAAAACTTTTATTCCGTTAGCGGTTTGGAGGTACATATTGCCCTGATAATAAATGACAGCCCCTTCGATGATGGAAGGTATACTGCCCGGGGTAACGCTGGATATAGGCAACACCACATACTTGTTGTTGCTGTTGGTTAAATCCAGGATACTTTGCGCATTCGGTGTGGCGGTACCGATACCAACCTGGGCATTCGATGAAGTGCTCATCAGAATCAGAGCGCTGACAATGATTAGACTGTTTTTCATGGCTTGTGTATTAGTATTAATTAGCTGTATTGAAATTTTCTGAACGAATGATATCTCCGTTTACTGTATAACACCTGATTTGAAACAGACCGGTGGTTTTATCCTTGGCCAGGGGGCAATCGAAGTGATCGTCCTTTATCAGGCCTGTTAATGCTTTGAAGGGCAGATCAGCAGCAGCTTGTCTGTACAGCACCACTCCTTTTATTTCTTCTGACGACTCCGCTTTCCATTCCAATACGAGTGTTTCTTTCCTTGCATTGTACTTATTGGAAACAATATGAATGGTTCCCGTTTTTTTTGTAGTGATGGTCTTGGTATAAAACGGCAGGGATTTTTTTGATCTGTTTCCGCTGCTGTCAATTGCTTCCAGGTAATAGGCATAAGCGGTCCCCTGTTTCAACCCCCTGTCGTTGTACGAATTGATGTTGGAGGGCACGGGGTTGATATTAACCTTTGCGAAGGTCATGGTGTCTCCGTTCAGCTCCCGGTATAAATCATAGCCGGCCAAATCAACATCTGTGTTCGGCAGCCAGGCAACGAGCGCCCTGGAGGAGTCGGAAACAATGTTTTTAATTACCGGTTGTGAAGGAGGAGTTACATCGGGCATTTTTGCAAGCGTATTGTCGGAAGGTATGCTGCGATTAAAATTCGTGTCGATGGCAACAATGCGGTAAACGAATTCATTCCGTACATTTTTGGATATCTCTTCGGTATACGTATTCTGCTTGATCGCGTCCCGGGTCACATTCACATAGCTGCTGTTTATTTTGCTGTTGGCCTTGATGGATCGTTGAACGTGATAACCCAGCAGATCGGGTTCGGTATTCGCCTGCCAGCTGAGCTTGATAAATCCTTCACCGGCTTCTGATTGCAGTCCTTTGGGCTGAGCGGGAGGCGTCAGATCACGGATGTCAACAAATACAGGTGCACTGAAGGTTTCATTTCCGGCAACGTCAACTGTTGATACCTTGAAGTAATGACTGCCGGTTGATAGGTTGCCCTGGTCGTAACTGAGCTGGGTCTTAGGAATCAGGGCCGGATTGACTTTCTTAAACTCTTTTTCGGGGGTATCGCCCATGTATATATTTACACCGGCCAGGTCTTTTTCTTCCGCTACCTTCCAGTCCAAACGTACCGCGCTTTTTAATGAGGAGGGCGTAGGTACCACATCGAAGGGCATGGCAGGAGGAATAAAGTCTCCTGCCGGAGCGCTGATCTCAGGAGACATGTCGGACGCCTGACCGAAATAGTCCAGGGCTACCAGGCGATAGGTGTAATTGGCGGTATACACAATAGCGGTATCTTCAAAAAATACGGATTTGTCTGAATACTTATCGGCCAGTGCTTTTTGTATGGCTCTTGGAACTTTGGTTATCTTCTTATAGGTTGTTTCTTCTTCGCTTTTCTTATAAACATCCACAGCGTAATACCTGTACAAGTCAGGTTTCCAGACAATATCCACCCGCTTTTTATAACGTTTCGCCTTACCGTCTTCCGGAGGAACAACTTTGGCATAAGGGGAGGAAACAATGGGTTTGCTTACTCCCAGATCTACCTTCGACCCGGCAATTGCAATTTTATAGGTATACTCCTTGCCATTCTCCACCTGATTATCCAGCCAGGTAATACCGATATAGCCGGCTAACTCATCCGAATAAAAAGATTTGATCAGCACAAATACCCTTAACGGATTGCGGCTGAATTCCTCATACTTGTCCTGATGCAGGGAGTTGAAGAGGGCCTTGGCCTCTTTATCGAGTTTGTTATTGGCCGGAAGAACCTGCACGGGAACGATGGGTGCAGGATTGAGTTTGGTCCATTCGGCAGATCCTTTTTCCTGGCGGAACACATCTATTCCAGCCGGATTATAAACCGTGTTGAATATCCATTTCACCCGAATCATCTTTTGTCCGTTGTAATCATTCGTACAAAACAGCTCAGCTTTTTTGTAGTTATCCTGGGCAGGTAACAGGAATGGAATAAAAAGTAAGAGGTAAAAAAATGTTTTCATCACCGGTTATATTGTGGTATCAAAGCTCATGGAGAAGCTGGCTGATATAATGTCGAGTACTGTTATGCTTCCATCCAGGCTTCCAGTAACCCGGGTTTTATCCGTAAAATAGGCATTCAGCGTTCCTTTCAGGCTGGCTTCTGCAATGGTACAGCTGCCGCTTCCGGTAGGATACCAGTAATCCACACTGATTCCGGCATACAAGTCAACCCATATTCCTGCGCTGTTAATCTTAAACGGATCGAGTGTGAGGTTGGCTTTGACACCCAGCTCGGCACTGGCAGAAGCATTGAGTCGGGCTCCCAGCACATCGGAACCTATTTTTACAGAACCACCGGCTTTCCATCCCACAAAGACTCCCAGATCAACTTTGGTATTGTGGATGCCAAACCAGCCTCCTCCTCCGAACCCGCTACAGGTTGGGAAGATCTGGATACGTTGTTGCTCCGTTCCGATGTCCAGGTTGAACTGACCGGGAGAAACATCCATGGCCATGGCACCGCTGATACAAACGGGACTGTTACCGGCTACTGCCGCATTCATCAGGAAATGCTGGTTGCGGCTATCGAAATAAATGCTGACAGTACCCTTAATGCTTCCACCTGCATCAGCAGATATGCTGTTGTCCAGGTGAGCAGGTCCGTCCTGAGCAGGAATAGTAGGCGCTCCGTTCAGGCCCTGAGGTACCGGTGGGGTGTCTGTTCCGTTAATCAGACTCAGTTTTCCGTCGGCTACATTAAAACCATATGCTGAACCGCTAGGAGAAACGAGTTTGGCCTTTACGTTTTTGGTACTGTTCACCGAAACACTCAGCGTTCCGAACTGTGCGTTGGTGACTCCGGCCGTAACATCCGAATTGGATTCGCCCTCTACAAAGAAGGTATTGTCGGAATTTGAAAAATCTATGCCGGGCTTGGAACCACCTGCTCCACGTATACCGAAGGTGTATACATCCTGCTTGTAGGTGAGGTAGTGATCGTCTTTCAACAGGTCTACCGTTCTTATCCCGTCGGTAAACTCAACCGACAAGTCCTTACTCAAAGATCCTTTATATGCTCCGTCGGTTACCAGCAGTTTGTCGTCCTGTGTAAGGGCCACGCTGCGTGTGCCATCGGTTAGCTCCACATAATTGGTGCTGCCACCCAGAATGAATTTGTAATCACCCTGCACATATTCCACACCGTCATTCATGATCTGAATGGAACGTTGTGCATCGATGTCTACCCGGATAAATTCCGTTTGATTGACTGCATAATGCTTTCCACCATAATTCACTTCAAAGCCCGATTGACTGAGTGCGAACTTGTCGGAACCGTTGTCGAGCTCTATGCCCGGGCTTCCGGCATTGTCAATCAGTTTGATCGACTTGGTGCCATCACTCATAGCCAGCCCAGTGCTGGAAAGGGCGAAGCTGTGGGTGCCGTCGGTAAAGCTGAGCGATTTGGATGTGCTGAAAGAAGCCTGGTAGTTGGTATACTGGACATCCAGGGATCCTTTACTGATATATACGTGCTTGGTGGCTCCGATATCCAGTCCTGCGCTGGCAGGTTTGATGAATAAACTGTTTTCGCCCCGGCTTAAAGAGATGCCTGTTTCGGCAATACTTGCATTGTTGGTTCCGTCAGAATAGGTGAATGCCGTTGGAGAAGCACCGAAGGTATATCCATCAAATGTTGCGCTTAGGGAAGTAGGGGAAACCTGCAGGCTGCGGTTGGCTCCCTGGCTCAATGTCAGGTTTTGAGCAGAATAGCCAATGGTGTAGTTGTCGTAGGAAGCAGCGATTGCTGCACCCTTGGTATAAGACGCGGCGAACTTGTCATAGGCCAGTGCGATGGAGGTGCGCGTGAGTATTAAGCTCTTGCCCGTTCCCATTTTCAATCCGAAATCGGTGTTGCTTACATACAGTTCGTTGTCGTTCCGTTTCAGATCTAATCCTGCTGATGAAAGGGAACAGCTGTTCTGTCCGTCGGAGTAACTGATTGCTGTAGGTGACAAGGCAAGTGATCTGCCGTCGTAAGCGATGCTCAGATTGTCTCCGGAAATTTTCAGGCTCCTGTCGGTTCCTTTTAATAAGGTAACTGTACCGGGTTCGTAATCGGCTTCGTAGTCGTTTACGGTGAGGGAGTATTTGTCGCTGTTCCTTGTCAACGCAATGGCATTGCCATCCATGGTGACTCCTAATGTACCGTTGGAAAAGTCGGACGTGGTGATGCTGAATTGGTTACCGGCATTGGCGAATGTCAGGGAATAAACACCTGTTTTAAGACTGACAGTAGTACTGATTGTTCCTACCTGCTGGGTAAATGTTGCATCGGCTCCTGCAACGATGCTGCTTACCGAAGCTCCGTTGATAAGAACGGAAGATGCTGTCACATCCAATGTTTGAGTGCCAACGGCCAGAGAAATTTTATTGCTGCTAATGGATACTGCTATGCCGTCACCGCTGTAGGAAACGCTCTTCACACTTCCTTTCAAGCCTCCTTCAATTTTCCGGCTGTTGAGAGTCAGTCCAACTTCATAATCGCTGGCATGTTGATTGGCATAGACGGCATAACCTCCATAGGCTACATTCAGCAACTTGTTGGATGCACTGGTGGCAACATTGAATTGCAGTCCCGAAGAGACAATGGTAGAGGAATAGGTTTTATTCGGGATATCACCTGAAAAGGCAATGTGATTGGTTCCCGTGACCAGATCGATGCTGCCTGTTTTTGCACCAGGGTTACCGCTTAGCTTAAAGGAAGTATTGGGTTGTGAATAGCTCACGTATCCGTTACCTCCGGTAGCAAGTCCGGTCCGGAAAGCATACCCGTCGTAATTTAAACTCACGAAGGAAGAGTCGGCACTGATGGCTGATTGGGCACTGTTTCCATTCAGGTCTATGGCCACATTGCCTGTTCCTGCAGCAGGATCAGCCGCCAGTTCGAAGCTGTTGGTGCCATCGGCATAAGATACACTTCCTGCCAATCCTCCACCGGAAGCACTGGAGGTATTCTTGGCGAGGGTAACGGTGTGACCTTGGGTGATGAGAGAAAGTAGAACCTTGTCGGACTTGCAAATACCGGTGAACCGGGTTCCGGATACATCTACGAGGATGGAATGGTTTTTATTCGGGATGTCGGTGGAGAACGCAATGTGGTTCCCGGAATATAAGAGGTCGCAAGAACCGCTTTTGGAAGTCGGATTACCTGTCAGTGCAAAGGAGTTGGTGCCATCAGAGAAATTCAGGCTGCCTGCACCCGATGCTTTGTATCCTGCTCCGAAGGTGAGGTTGCTGAGGCGGAAGGCCACGGCGGAAGAGTCGGGACCGACGGAAGCGCTTGCACTGTCGGAGCCTATCTTCAGTCCCAGACTACCTGTTCCGGCTGTTTTGTCAGCGGCAAGAGAAAAGCGGTTGTTACCGTCTTGATAGCTTACGTTACCTGCTGTGCCGCTTGTATTGCCACCAATCTGAAAGGTCTGGGTGCCGTTCTTAAAGCCCAGCTTACCCACGCTTCCTCCGTCCAGAGAGGCGTTGAATGCTTTGTTTCCTCCGTCATAGGCAAAGGCCAGAGATCCCGACTTGGAAGGGATGTCGGCACTGAGGGCGATGTTCACATCGTTGGTTGCTACTTTAAAGCTTCCTCCAACTCCCTTTTTGCCGGATACGTTAATGTTAATGCCGCTGGTGTTCAGCAGTACGGAAGCCGATTTATCGGTAGCACTACCTGCAAGCGATAACTGCAGATCGCTCATGGTTACACCGAGAGATCCCGACTTGGTTGTTTTGTCTCCTGCCAGTTTAAAAGAATTGCCGTCGTAAAGCAAGGCGATGGAAGCAGCGCCGGCTGAATTATAGGAGGCAGCAAAGGTCCGAGTAGGAGATAGTTTCAGGTTCAGGTTTCCACCGGTGGAGGAAACGCCTACACCGATTTCTTTTCCGTCATAACCGAAAGAAAAGTTACCTGTTTTATTTGCCCTGTTGATATCCGAAGCCAAGGTAGCACCGCTGATATTCAGATTCAGGAATCCTGCATTCGAACCGGTTACTCCCAGGTTTACTTTGTCAGCACCTATACCTATGCCCAATCCGAAATCTCCGCTGGCAGAACCATTCACACTGAATGAGGTGGTTCCTTTGGAAAAATTAAAACCAACCTTGGGAGCAGAACTCACGTCAGCTGATACACCAACTGTGACATCGCTCTTTACATAACTCAAGGAACCGGCCTGCAGGCTCTGTGCCGTAACGGTAAGTGATCCTCCTGCCACATCCACACTCAGGGAAAGGGGGCCAACCGACTGGGCCACGGTAGTAGCCACAGCTGTTCCAGCTGCTGAAATCGCACCTCCTGTCCCGGGTGGGCGGGAGTTCTGATTCAGCACGGCCACATCACCCTTCATGCTCAGGGTGAAATCACCGCCTTCAAATACTTTTAACTCTGCTCCGATATCGGCAGCAAACAATTTTCCTCCTGCCGGGTCGATAACCTGAAGGAATAAGGCTCCACCAAAGGCCAAGGTCGGGTCAACCGCAAACGCTCCGTTTTGTTTGGACATGTGGTGATAAATACGACCTTCGAAAGCCACCAGGTTGAAGAGGGGAGTGGCCGGTGTAACCTTCAAACCTTGTCCCTGTTTGTCGTTGAACCAGGCATCGAAATACCAGAACTTGACTCCATCACCGCGTGTTCCCAGAATCATGTTGGCTCCGGCTTCAATTTCAGTAGGCACTTTAATCTTGCCGCTGATTCCTCCTGCAAAGGAATTGCCCCATACGGGATCATTTGCTTTCAGGCTTAGGTAACCGCTTATTTCCACGATGGCATTCTTCACAGTCACATACATGTCCGTAGAAGTAATGGTCTGGCTTTGTGCAGTACCGGTTGCAGCAGGTACGGGAATGGACGGTGTGACCGTAGTTGCAGGCTGTTCTACACTGCTTCCGACAGGACTCACGCTGGAGACAGCCAGGAGAGGAGGACCAGATTTACCGGCCACGTCATCACCCAGATCCATTTCGGAGATGTAGGAAAACACATAACTGCCATTGTACAGGGCAGCACCGGCATCTGTGATATAGGCATTGAAACTTTTATATGTTCCGCTTACCCGGGTATCCAGTTTCTTGGAGCCATTTCTGCCGCCTATGCCAATCACATTGTCACCGTAAATCCGGAAATCGCCGAGGTGATTGAGTGTGGTATTGAAGCCTACGAGCTGTGCATTAATTTCCAGGTCAATCCGTTCGTTGCCTGCAAAAACGGCACGGTTAATATCCACATTCACCCGGTTTTCTCCTCCGAATGGATTAAAGATTATTTTACGTTGAGTGAGGTCGTCATTCAGATAACCCAGTTGAAGGCCGTGATTGGTGACGGGAATCGTAAAAGCAAACTGATCGGTTTCACTGATCAGCGGAATTTTGATGGCACCTGTTACCGTGGAGGTGGAAACGACGTTGTCCTTAATCGCCAGATTTCCCTGAATGACTGTTTTGAACTTATTGAAATAAATGCCGGTTGCAGTGCTGTTAAACTGATAATTGAAAAGGAGGCCCTCGTTCGTAATCCAGCAGTCATATACCGTTTGATCTTCATAATAATCGATATTGGCGGGAATGACAACCTGATTTGAAGCATCGAATTGAGACTGAAACAACCTTACCTGAAACTGAGGGAAGTAAATGCCTTTCCAGCTGCCGTTGGTCGCGAATTTGTCGGGAGACTTGTCATCGCTCAGGTCAACAATAGCCGATTGTGGCATAATCCCGATATTGAAACCTTGTATCGGCGCCAGGAAATTGGAAGAGGTAACCAGCAGGTTGGAGACGGTAAAATAATTTAACTGATCCTGCTGATTCAGCGTGAGGGAGTATGCCGATCCGTTGTTTGTCCGCACATTCGGATTGGTCAGAAGGGTACCATTGAGTTTAAGACTGTACTTGTCGTTATATAAAACAAGTTGCGTGGTCGGATCCAGCTTGATGACCACATTGTGCGGTTCAAGTAAGTTATAGGATGATGCTGCCTGCAGGTTTGCCGTGCCGCTCAGCTCAAAGTTTGAATTTAAACCAAACTGTACTGTTTTGGATCGGACCTGTTGAATGGCCGAAGAGTCGGTGGCATGGGGGAAGGGCCATTCGATTCTTCCGTTGACCTTCAACCCGCTCGTGTTAATTATTCCAGAAGTGTAATAGAATTTGGCCGGACCGTTTTCCGGTAAGACAGGCTGAATTTCCTTTGGGGCCCTGGAAGAGAGGTCTACTGTAAAGCTCCCCTGTGTCATAATCATAGACCCTTCATCGTCTATGGAGATTCCTGAAAAGTCCACATCAACAGCATCGGTAGGGTCGGAAGAAAGCTGGATGCGTCCTTTTCCTTTTACGTTGTTATAGGTGCTGCCGTTTTTAGTGTAATTGGTTAAGGAAACAATTTTGACAGGGAAATTACCTGCCATGAACTGATCCATTACCGATGGAGAATAAAATTCATTGACAGGACTTTGGGCCACCTGCTGTGCTCCCGTCAGTGCCTTGATCTGCCATACATAGTTTTTCCCGGCATCAAACTCCTGGTTGAGTATGTAATCGCCTCCGTTCAAAGAGGTAGTGCCCGGGAGATTCACGCTGTACCATTCCGGATTGCTGGTCATGGCCTGCGCTTTCGTCTGTCCTGGATTTTTTTCTTTGATCACCAGCACATAATCAAACTCCTGACCTGGAACAGCTTTGTCGCTTACCGTCCAGCTGAAGGCTTTGTTTTCTGTCTTCGTAAAGATGTGTGCGTCGGCCGGAGCTGTTAAAGCAATATTTCCATTTCTGGGATAGCCGTAGTAAAACCAGCGGTATTCACTGTACCCGTCGTTCTTGTAAATGTTTTTCTTGTTCGCATCCAGTGCGCGGACACGGTAGATATATCGTTTCCCCGGAGTAAGCGGGGTGCCGTTGGATAAACCAAAGTCTATCGTCTGGGAAGTGCTCTGCTGGTAATCGGATTCGTGAATTAAAAGCGCCTTGTTATTCTGCACAGCGAAAAGCGGATCGGCGTTCTCATCCTGCAGCTCATACACAAACAACTTATATTGGGAGGTGGCCGTAACGGTAGTAGAAGACCCGCCGGTCATCTGCCAGTTAAAATAAATATTTTGAGGATCCGAAGGTTGAATGGTAGCCGCTGCTGCCGGAGTGAGCAGCACAGGAGGATTCTCGTAAAAAACAAATGCCGATCCGCAGGTGCGGTAGCTCAGCGAAACACCTGTATGGTAATCCAGCACTTCCACGCAAAACTGGTAAATGCCTTCCGGCAATTTCGCGTTTTGATTTAAGGAAGCAACCGAAATCCCACGCACGTCCATGTGGTTCACATCCAGATAAGGAGCAAATTCCGACCCGTCAATCAACTGCGGAACTCCTCTGATCAGGCTGATGGGTTGGAGCGGCACATAAGAATGTTTTGTTTCCAGCACAATGCCTTGCCCTTCTATATGTACAATCAGCCTCACATTCCACGAGGGTTCATTCAGGTCATTCAGGGTAATAAAAGCCTGAAAGGCATTCGACCCAATGCTGTAATAGTCGGAAAGGAAAGGAGAGCAGGGAGGAGTCATGATCACGTTGACACCTACGGGTTTAAACTGGGCCTTGCCTACCAGCGGAAACGCGAGTACCATTGCAAGCAGGATGCAACGGAAGAAGGGTTGAATTTTGCTCTTAAAAAACATAGTTATATCCTAGCGTTACAAGAAATTGTTGTGAATGAGTGGCAGCCGAAGTCTTCTGTATCAGAGAAATCGTATTTGAAAGCGAGTGGTGGCGGTTGACCCGGTAGTTGGTATTGCTCTTCAAGTTGAGGATACTGCCCGAAGGGGTCCCCGACAGGTAGGTATTCAACGCAGAGCAAGCTATCGAAGTGTTTAATTTGCCTTCCTTGAACCGTTTATTCAAGGACAGCGTAGGTCCTAAGGTAGAAACCTGTTTGTCCGCCATCGTATTCATCGCCCCTCCTATGTTGGCGACAATGGTGAAT
>Ga0206898_10167_pt1 | contig 19280 bp, 23 predicted proteins | sample Alteio_BWOrgHeat_50_FD_153237 | JGI IMG/M metagenome (GOLD analysis project Ga0206898, IMG submission 153237) | Enriched cells from forest soil in Barre Woods Harvard Forest LTER site, Petersham, Massachusetts, United States -... | ecosystem: Environmental > Terrestrial > Soil > Temperate forest >...
GATTGAACGTCAGCGATGTATTCAATACCTTGCGTGACAGGAGCTATACTAACTATCAAAACCTGGATATATCAGCCGTTGACAAAAAGGAAAGCCAGGTAGTGAGATTAACTTTTACCTATCGTTTTGGAAAAACCACGTCTAAAGGAAATACTGTCCATCATACCGGGAATGAGGAGGAGCAAAAAAGGACGAATGCGCCTAATTAAACCCAGTTGAAGTCTGTAGTCGAATTATTATCACTTTTACTTAGAGCTTAAGACTAAACGCCAACTAAATAAAAAAGATTACTCAGCCAGCGTGCCCGCTGATCATACTTATAAAAATGATGCACAATACCAGAATGCTGATGCAGGTATACAGGTAATCCTTCTCCAATACAAAACCAATAGCTGAACATATTACACGCATTATTGGGGTAGCAATTAGTAAGATAATACCGAGTTGGATAATGGCTTGTCCCTTCAAACTAAAAGCGCTGTAAAAAATACCCGGGGAGTGCTGAACGAAATCCGGGACACCAATAAATGGTTTATAGCTGGCCAACGCGTGGCCATGCCGGTACAAATAAAAAATCCCACCCAAAAAAACAATGCTTACAGATAGCACAGTACCCGCCCGTAATACCTGGCCAATCAGCAACTGTATGTCTTTATCTTTGAATTTGCTCATGTTTTTTTGTCTATAGACCATAGTCGATAGTCCATAGTCTTATTTGTTTTTTATTAGTTTCCGGCCAACATATTGCTATGGTCAATGGACTATCGACCATGGTCTACTTTATATCTTCCCAGTAACTCCGTTATAAATCATTTGTCCGGCCAAAAATGTAACTACAATAGCGAACACCCAACGCAGCCATTTCGATGATGGCGTATTTACCAATATTTTTGAGCCGGTTAACGCCCCAAGCATTACGCCGATAACCACAGGCATTGAAAGGCCCGGACTAATATATCCCCGTTGAAGATAAACCACCGCACTTGCCGAGGCGGTAACCCCGATCATAAAATTGCTGGTGGTAGTTGATACCTTGAACGGAATCCGCATAATACTATCCATAGCTATTACTTTTAAGGCCCCTGATCCTATGCCCAGCAATCCTGAAATCACGCCTGCAAAAAGCATCATGAAAAATCCGCCGCCTACTTTGCCCACACTATATTCAACAACTCCGGCCGGTGTAGGATAACTGCTGTTGAGCTTTAGTTTTTGGGCGAGATAACTTTTTTGAACGGTGATATGCTCTACCTTTTTTTGTAAAGATATGATGGCCGAAGAAATTAAAATGAGGCCAAATAAGATAGCGATATAATGGGTTGGGATATAAATGGCCAGTATCGCCCCTACCATGGCGCCCGTGGTGGTTGCTATTTCTAAAAACATACCCAGTCGCATGTTGGTTATGCCTTCTTTAACATAAGCGGCCGCGGAACCTGAAGAGGTTGCTATCACCGAAACAAGCGACGCCCCGATAGCGTAATGGATATCAACATTAAGTATTATGGTTAGCAGTGGTATGATCACCACGCCACCGCCTAAGCCGGTTAATGAACCTAATAAGCCTGCAAAATAAGAACCGATAAGTATAATTAAAGTGAATACCAGTACCGACATAGGCGAAAACATTCCTGACGCCGTAAAAGTAATAATAACTTTTTTTAACCGCTTTGTTTAATGTTTGTCTATAGATTTAGTTGAGAATTTACAAGTTATCAATACTCATACTACATTTGGCAATTTGTACATTTGCTGCCTGAAAATATGAGTTATCCAAATTTACAAGCTTGCGTTGCCGATCTCGAAAAACACGGTCATTTGATCCGTATTAAAGAAGAGGTTGACCCATACCTGCAAATGGCGGCCATTCATTTGCGTGTATTTGAACATCTGGGCCCGGCGATATTATTTGAAAATGTAACAGGCAGTAAGTTCCCGGCGCTGTCTAATCTTTTCGGCACGCTTGACCGTTCCCGTTTTATTTTCAGGGATACAATGGATAAGATCAAAACACTGGTCGATCTGAAATCCGACCCGATAAAAGCCATAAAACACCCGTTTAAATATGCCGGGGTGGGAATGACTGCTTTATCAGCCCTTCCGATGAAAACAGGCAGAAATGCGCCTGTCAACTTTGGAAAGTGCCTGATCAGTGATCTGCCTCAAATTGTGAACTGGCCAAATGATGGCGGCCCTTTTGTAACAATGCCGCAAGTATATACAGAAGATGCCGATAAGCCGGGAATAATGAATGCCAACCTGGGTATGTACCGTATCCAAATGGCAGGTAATGAATATCTCCTGAACAAAGAAGTCGGTCTGCATTACCAGTTGCACCGGGGTATAGGTGTCCATCAAACCAAAGCAAATGCAAAGGGGCAGCCATTAAAAGTGAGCATTTTTGTCGGTGGCCCACCGTCGCACCCGGTTGCTGCCGTTATGCCGCTGCCTGAAGGTTTGTCGGAAATGACCTTTGCCGGAGCATTGGGTAACCGTCGCTTCCGTTATTATTATGATGATGAAGGTTTTTGTATTTCGGCAGATGCCGATTTTGTGATCACCGGGACGGTTATGCCGCAAGAAAATAAGCCTGAGGGCCCATTTGGCGATCACCTGGGTTATTACAGCTTAAAACACCCCTTTCCGTTGCTGAAAGTGCATAATGTTTATCATCGTAAAGATGCAATATGGTCGTTTACTGTAGTAGGTCGGCCGCCACAGGAAGATACCAGCTTCGGTGCGCTGATACACGAGATTACAGGTTCGGTAATACCAAAAGAAATACCGGGCCTGCATGCGGTAAACGCTGTTGATGCGGCAGGCGTGCATCCTTTATTGTTTGCCATCGGCAGTGAACGTTATACGCCGTATTTGAAAGAGCGGAAACCGCAGGAAATATTAACTATCGCAAACCATATACTTGGTAAAGGTCAGCTAAGCCTTGCTAAATATCTGTTTATTGCAGCTCAGGAAGATGATCCGGCATTAAGTGTGAATGATATCGGCGGCTTTTTAAAACATATCCTGCAAAGAATTGACCTAACGCGCGACCTGCACTTTTACACCAATACCAGCATTGATACGCTTGACTACAGCGGCGAAGGCTTGAATTCAGGCAGTAAAGTAGCGGTAGCAGTGGCAGGAGATATTAAACGTGAGCTTTGGAACGAACTGCCTTCGGATTTTAATTTGCCACGTCCGTTTGAGAAATACAAAATGGTGATGCCGGGAGTGCTTGCAGTTGAAGTGCCGAAGAATGTAAGGAACAGCGACATGCCGATGATGTTCGAGATACTGGAAGAGCATTTTAAAGACGCTGAACTGTCGGGATTACCGCTTATGGTACTGTGTAATGACGCGGCGTTTACAGCGCAGAATATCAATAATTTTGTATGGGTAACCTTTACCCGCAGTAATCCATCGCACGATATTTATGGCATCAATAGTTTTACCGAACACAAACATTGGGGTTGCAAAGGTCCGTTGATTATTGACGCCACAATCAAACCGCATCATGCGCCGGTTTTGGAGAAAGATCCTTTAACGGAAAAATTTGTTGATAAGATGGGGGAGAAGGGTGGAGCGCTATATGGCATCATATAAAATTAAAGTTTGGTTATTAGGGTTATTCCTACTGATTAGCTCATGTTCAAGCACTACGTTGACGGGCTTATATGCCCACAAGGAATTGTTAGCAGGTGACGACCACAATATTGAAATTGAAAAGCGTCTTGAACTTAATAAGGACAGTTCTTTTACTTACATTGAAACGCGTGAGCAGATACTGGCATCAGGAGAGGATGTAGGCCCATTTGTATATCGCTTTTTTGGAAAAGGCTATTTTACAAGTGGTCAAAAACAACTAACATTAAAATTTGAATCCAAATTTAAAAAGATCACTAAAATTGAAATTCTTCCTGTTTCAGTTAATGAAATATCCAAAGTACGAAAGAAACATGGTTATCCGGACCTGACAGAAAATGATAAAATTGGGATCGCATTTCATGTTAATAATTATCAATTTGAAGATAACTCTCGTATTGATTATTTGTATGTCAATGGGCGTTCGCTTTATTTCGCCCCGGATAGCTATGAAGAATTTGGAAAGAAGCAGTTCCCATTAGAATTGAATTTCGATTTTGGGGACTTAACAGATAGGTACGTAACTCAATTTTTTAATTATCAATACCCTGAGGAGCGTAATACATTAGGGTTCAATTTGGGTTTCTTGGATGAAAAAGTTGTTATCGAGAAACCGGGTGATTACCAAATAAATCTTTTCCTGTTTGAAAACGGTAAACCTGTGGAACAAGTATTTAAAGGAAAAATGGTTCTTTCTGTCAAAACTACGTTTGGCAAAGTAAAGATTGGAGATATGAAAAAAATAAAAAAACAATAGTAAATCATTGTAGGAAAGCAATAACAGATATGGCAAAATTCAGAAGAAATTCAATATTAGCAGTGGCGGTGGTGGCATTTTTCGCTTGTAATAAAAAGCCAAAGGATATTCCACACTATACAGTTTCAAAGGTCTTTAAAACCGATTCGGTTACAACGGTTAATGTGCATATAGATAGCAGAATACCTTCTGCGCAACTATTGCTGGTTGCAGAAAAATTAAAAACGGACAGTACCCAAATTCAAAATCTGGAGGTCCATTACCTGCTGCCCGGAAATGCGGACCTCACCTCTGGTGATAATAGCTATTATGCTTCTGCAAGATATTTAAAGGACGCTCAAATTCAACCGGCTGATACCTTAAAAGACGATGATGGTAATTATGTACGGTTAAAGATATTTGGCTTAAACCAGACAGAAGCTAAACACTTGTTAAGCCTTCAATCCAAAGAGATTGCCGGCAAAAATGTGCTGGGCAGGTTTATTGATGATTATAACCACACAGTGATAGTTCCCTTTACCGACCCTTTGGATAAAAAAGGTGAACTCTATATCATTGAGTTCGATTCAACGGCCAAAGTAGTTTCAGCAACTGTTCCGCAAAAAGTGGTTGAAGACGGTGTTGAAAAATGGCTGGTAACCGAGCATAAAGATTATATGATATTAAAAAATAATGTGCTTAGTCAGTACGCTGCTGACGGGTTGGGGGTGCCATTCAATAGTATTAAATCGGGGATTTGACAGGCAGGAAAGGAAAAAATATTTAAGGACATAGTTTTTAATAAAAAACAATCTGTCTCATTTATACTTATCTTCAATGTTAATTGATGATAGTAATCGTTGCTAAAACATAAGCTTATGAATTATGCAGGTTAAAAAAGCCGCAACCCCTTTCTATGAAAAGCTTTCTTTTGTTCTCGTTGGCCTGTTAGCGCTGGGGTATATTATTATTATAGGCAAAGAGGTACTTGATCCTTTAGTATTTGGTTTCCTATTCGCCATATTGTTGTTGCCTATTGCAGCTTTTCTTGAAAAAAGGTTGCGGTTTCATCGTGCATTATCTTCGCTAACTTCTATACTGCTGCTCTTGGCCTTAGTAAGCGGTATATTGTACCTGGTAGGGTCACAAATATCAAACCTTGCAAGTGACTGGCCAATGCTCAAAAGCCAGGTAAGTCAATCGGTGAACGACCTTTCCGACTGGATACAAAGCGCGTTTCATATAAATGCCACCAAACAAATGACCTATGTGCATGATACAACCAAAAAGATCATGGCTTCGGGCGGTGATGTATTGGGCCAAACCTTTGGTGCTTTGTCATCATTGATGCTGTTTTATGTGTTTATACTGATCTTTACATTTTTTATATTGTTGTACAGGCGCCACCTGCTGCATTTTATTATTTGGGCTTTTAGCGATGAATATTCAGCAATAGTATTAGACATTGTAGAAAATGTTCAGAGCATTTTAAGACAGTATATCCTTGGCTTATTGCTGGAAATGTTTGTGGTAGCTTGCCTGGCTTGCACAGGGTTTTGGATGATCGGCGCTAAATATGCTGTTTTGCTGGGCATCATAGTAGCATTGTTTAACCTGATCCCTTACTTAGGCATTTTCACCGCTTTACTATTGAGCACTTTAATAACATTTGCCACCGGGACCATAAGGGCGACAGTACTGGTTGCAGGCAGCGTACTTTGTATACACTTAGTCGACTCCAACTTGCTGCTGCCTACTATAGTAGGCTCAAAAGTAAAACTGAACGCGCTGATCACCTTTTTGGGGATCATTTTGGGCGAAATGATCTGGGGCCTGTCGGGCATGTTTCTGTCGATACCGATCATGGCTATTTTGAAAATTATTTTTGACCGTGTAGAAAGCCTGAAACCCTGGGGCTTTTTATTGGGCAGCGGCAACGAAGAAAAAAAATCGACCATGAAAAAGATGAAACCGTCGACAGCAGACAAAACTTAAGGGAAAAGGTTAAAAGCAAAAGCTGAAAGGCAAAGTACCTTTTACCCTTGACCTTTCGCCTTTCACCTATTTACATCATATGATAAACCCTGATATAAATAGCAATTCCATAAAAAATCAAAATCACGGTATTTAAAACAAGCAGCCAGTTTAAATCCGGCTCACTATATTTCTTTTTGGTACATATTATCAGCAGGCTTACAAATCCAACGATAAGGATGATGGGAAATATCATCTCCCATTTATGGTGAAATGATAAATAAATATGCTGCAGCTTTGATTGGTCGCCCTGAAGAAACGTTGGAACAAGGGCAATCAGCAACAATAAAAAAAAGAGGCGGATAACAATTTTTGTTACGATCCGGTTTACTTTCATGGCAGGCAAAAATAATTGAAATCTGCCTACTTGTCCGTCAAAATATCAATACAATTCTTGCTTAGTACTTTTAAACGGGAATCGAGCGATGATAAAGCGCTTTCATCTTTTACATTTTTATACAGCTTTTTTATTATCTCGAGCGTCTCGTCGCTCGGGTCGCATGCTTGCGCCTTTTCAAGATGAGGCAAGGCTTTTCTGACAGCCGCGTTGTAACCGGCTGTCAATTGTTGATTTAAGGCCTGGTTGCCCGATGAGGCATTAAGTTTTTCCTCTATGTCTTTGATCTTTGCGAGATATAAATACCCTAATGCGCGATGCACTACATAGTAATCAGGAACAGCGGCCGCAACTTTTTCATAATACGGCAGGGCTTTATTATCCTGGTCACTATCTTCATACATCTTACCTACAGCGAAATAGAAATTTATCCTTGTTTTTTCGGGCAATTTATCGGCATAAGGTAAAAGTTCTTCGCCAAGCGCTATTATTTTTTCCTTGTCCTCGCCCTGGAACCGCGCGAGGTTGAAATCAAGATATTTATTGTAAACTGAGTCGGCAACTGATGATTGTGCACTCACCAACAGACCTGTTAAAAGTAAAAATAAAAGCAATACGATCTTTTTTGCCATATTCTATATTGTGTTGATCGGGTTGAGTGGTTGATTGAAGTTGATACCCCAAAGCTAATACTTAATCAACTTATTCCAACTCGGTCAACTGTTAACCAAATTTTATAAGCCTCACGCATGCAATGCCCGCAAGGCCTGTAACCAAACTTTACAGCCTCTGTTTCAGAGCTAAAGAAGACGCGATTCTGAACTTTCATTCTTTTACCTGACGAACAGTTTAAAGTGCCGTATATCTTCAGCCTCGCATTACCTGCAAAAAGTATTTCCCCGTTATCAAGCAGTGCTTTCAAACTTCTGCTTCGCTTAAACGGCTGATCGCCCAATGAAGTATGCATTATCATGCCGCATCATGAAAAATAATGCCCAGGGTGTGCCGTTTGCCGGAACTAAGTTCACTAACACCATGTTTCATATTTACACGATAATAGCCTTTGCTACCCTTAACGGGTTTAAAGTTTGTTGTAAATACAAGCATGTCTCCCTTTTTCGGTTTTAATACGATAGCTTTTGACTGCGCCCGGGGCCTTTGCTCTATAAGTACAAACTCGCCGCCTTCGTAATCTTCATCCGGCTCATTTAAAAACACAACCAGTTGCATGGGAAAATATACGTCGCCATACAGATCCTGGTGCAGGGTATTATAACCGCCTTTACCGTATTGTAGTATTAAAGGCGTTGGTCGGGTTTGATTTTGTTGATGACATTGATCCAGTAGTGTATCCAGTTCCGAAGGAAAATGTTTATCGATATTTAATACCCGCATCCAATTATTAGCGATAGGCGCCAGGTTGGGATAAACGTCTTCCCGCAATTGTTGTACGATCACAGGAAGCGGATATTGAAAATATTTGTATTCGCCGAGGCCAAAACGGTAACGTTCCATATTGATGGTTTTGCGGTACAAGTCTTGATTGTTGTATTGCAGGATCAGTTCATCACATTCACCATTCGTTAAGACTTTTGGAATGAGAGCATAGCCGTGATCGTTCATATCATCGGTAATGCCATTCCAGTTTAGTTGGTTAATTCTTTGTTGTATGGTCATTTTTCTTAATTAATTTTTGTTTGGGATTATGCTGTATTTGGAAGCCCAACCTCCCCTAATAGCGTTTTTACCCCTCCCAACCTCCCCTGATACCAGGGGAGGAGTTTTTTTCTCCCCCTAATATTAGGGGGAGATGTCGACGAAGGAGACAGAGGGAGTAGAAACCACGTGATAAGCGAAGAATCATATTTACGCACTCACCTTCGCCGCTTCCCAGCCGATCATAGCCGTTTTACGTGTAGCGCCCCAATGGTATTGCCCAAACTCCCCGGTTGATTTTATCACACGGTGACATGGAATTAAAAATGCGACAGGGTTATCACCTACGGCGCTGCCCACCGCTCTGCTTGCAGTGGGCTGATGAATGGCATTTGCAATTGATGCATACGTTGACAGGCCTCCCATTGGAATATTAAGCAACGTTTCCCATACCTTAAGCTGAAAATTGGTGCCCTTTAAATGAAGTTTAATATTTGACAACTGCGACCAATCTTTTGTGAAAATGAACAATGCATTTTGTTGCGCCGCGTCAACCATTTGGGTGTATTGGGCATTCGGGAATTGGGCTTTTAAGTTATTCAAAGCTTCTTCCCTGTCATCAGCGAAAGCCATATAACAAATTCCTTTAGCCGTTGACGCTACGATAATATTTCCGAACGGACTTTCTGCGAAGCTGTAATTTATGGCCAATGCCTTGCCGCCATTTTTATACTCAGCAGGCGTCATGCCTTCTATGTTCATAAAAAGATCGTGCAAGCGGCCGGTTCCTGAAAGGCCCGTTTCAAAGGCGGTATCAAACAAAGTTGCCTGTTTATCTTTTAGTATCCCTTTGGCGTAGTCCAGGCTCAGGTACTGCAAAAACTTTTTAGGACTGATGCCCGCCCAATCGGTAAATAGCCTTTGAAAGTGAAAAGGACTCAGGTTTACTTTTTCAGCAACCTCATCCAAATTAGGCTGTTCCTTAAAATTCAGTTTGATATAATTTATAGCCTCTGCAATGCGCTGGTAGTTGATGTTTTCCTGTAAGTTCATGGCGTTAATATTTTATACAACAAATGTACCTATGTACCACAGGCTATAAAACCCGGAACTTGCTTTGTTTGCTTTTTGGTTGATAGGGTTGGATTAAGTTGTTGTCTGAACCTTGATTTAAAGATTTGAGGATTGCCATGATATATGTTAAACGCTGTAATAGGCAATTAAATATCCTAGCCTGACCTAGTTCGTTAACTTAAATTCTTTAAAAAACTCCCAGATCACCTTGCACGCATTAAGGTTATTGCTGTTTTTGCCAATTATAAACTTAGGCAGGTATTGTGAGCCGCCGGGCCAGATGTGTCCGCCATCTACAACAGTATAACTTATAACCATGGGCAAACCTTTTTGCCCGTTGTATGCCTCTTTAATTACCGTTGTACCGTCACGCGCGTTGTCCGGTAAGTTAGTAATAACCGGCGTTGTGTCGCAACCATTAACCGCCACCCATTTTTGTATAATTTCTTTATGACTATAAATCTCTCCCCCGGCGCCTTTCATTGCACCGCCTTCAAACGGCACTAAGGGGTCTGATGTTCCTTGAATATACATCACAGGCATTGGGTGAGTAGGCTGGTAGTTAACATCTTTGTCCATTGATGCGGCTACTATCGCAACTGCCGCTATTTTGTTATTTAGATCGCATGCCAGGCGTGAAGTCATGAACCCGCCGTTTGACATACCGATAACGTATACCCGGTTGCTATCGCCATGATAAGTTTTAATGATGTAAGTAATCAGTTCATCGATAAATTTAACATCGTTGATGCCCTTTTTCTGGGCCGGTGTGGGTCTGCCGTCGTTCCAGCTTCTGTCGATACCATCCGGACAAACTACAATAAATTTCTCTTTCTCAGCAATCGGCCTGAAATCAGCAAAGGCCATCATCCTTTGTCCTGTACCAAGCCTGCCGTGCAGGGAAATTAAAATGGGTATTTTATAGCCGGTATCTTTTACCGATGGGATATAGGTTACAAATTGACGGGTGATACCGTCTACTTTGATTTGCTCGTTTTTTTGTTGTGATTGAGCAATAGTCGGCAATACGAGGAATAATAGTGCAGATAGAGCGAAGTATTTTATCATAATTCCCATGTCAGATTTTGGTTTTTGTATACGACTGTTGCCGCGCAAAAAGGTTCAAACTTGGTAACGGAAAAATAAAAACGGGAGTAAGATAAATACATAACTATGTTTTAAATTTATCTCATAAATCTAACCGTTATGATCTTTAAAAATGCCATCAGCTGGTTTGAAATACCCGCGGTCGATATTAATCGTGCGCAAACATTTTATGAAGCTATTTTCGATATTAAGATGATCCCCATGGAGTTCCCGCAGTTACAAATGAGGATGTTCCCAATAGACGACCCGATGAATATCGGCGGCGCAATTTGCAATAGCGGAGACTTTTATAAGCCGTCGGCGGATAGTGGTCCCCTTGTTTATCTGAACGCTAACCCGGACGTACAACTCGTGCTGGACAAGATTGAAGCAGCAGGCGGTAAAATTGTGGTGCCAAAAACTGAGATCTCCCCAGATTATGGACACATGGCGGTGTTCCTGGATACGGAAGGCAATAGAGTTGCGCTGCATTCGGTACCGCAGGCATCGAAATAAAGGGTGTCATCCTGAGGTTCTCGAAGGATGCGCGTGAGGCTTTTACGTTTATGCTTTTCGGGGTCCAGCATGGCAACGCTCATAATTTTCATCCCTCTTTCCGCATCTTCACGATCCCCAGCAATTCACCATCAGGCAAAGGAGCGTCGATCCTTTCAATGGCTTCATAACCCATTGCCTTATAAAGCGGAACGCCCGGCAAAGTTGCGCCCAATTCAAAACTGGTAAAGCCATTGCTTTTTGCAGCAGTCTCGCATACATTGATAATGTGTCGGCCCACCCCTTGCCTGGCATAATCGGGGTGAACAAAAAATGCCCTGATGCGCGCGGCATCATGTTTAGAGTCAAGCAGCGGGTCTTCAATTTCTTTATGCTGATCGCCGCCATAAAGGGTATTACGCTTGCTCCAACCACCGCAACCCACTATTGTGTCATCTATTTGCGCAACGAAATAAGTGCCATCAATAACCAATTGGGTATCCACACCGAAAACATATTTTATTGCGCTTTCAATTTGGTTTGGCGTATAATAATCAGTGCTTAAACCGCGCACAGATAAGCCTATCAACTTATTCAGCTCTGGTATATCATCAAACGTTGCGAGACGGGTGGTAATTGGCATCAACAAGAATAAGAAAATGAAAGGAATTTGTCAATTGCAATGCGTCTGTAGTCCCTAAACCGACTACAGCGTTGTAGGGATAAGAAAGATAAACCATTAAATTATTTGGACATTAAAATAATACCATTACCTTTGTACTGTAATATAAATTATTACAGTATGAACAATATTCAATTTGCTACAGCGCTACATATTTTGACCTTGTTGGCAATGACTGACGATAACGTATCGTCTGCTTATATTGCCGGCAGTATCGGTATTAATCCGGCTATGGTTAGGAAATCATTGAGCACTTTGAGTAACCATGGGTTAGTGATCACACGCGAAGGCAAAGGCGGCGGCGCATCGCTTGCTAAACCGGCCGGAAAAATCTTGTTATCGGACATTTACAGGTCAGTGAATACAGCGCCATTATTAGGAAAGGCTAATCGTACCAATCCTGATTGCAGGGTGGGAAAGCAGATTAACCAGCATTTATACAATCTTTATAGCCAGGCAGATAATGCACTGGTTAAGCAGCTGACCACCGTAACTTTGGCCGATTTTTGTAATCAATTCGATTAATTTTTTTTACCCAATACTGTAATAATTTAAATTACAGTATATAAACAACACTAAAACAGAAAATATGAAAGTAGTATTAATTGGGGCATCGGGCTTCGTAGGAAAAGCAGTACTAAATGAGTTACTGCAAAAGGGACACCAGGTAACGGCAATTGTTCGTAATCCTGAAAATATCAAACCGCAAAACGGTTTGACCGTGACAAAGGTAGATGCCACTGATATCGACGCACTTGCGGATGCAGTTAAAGGCAGTGATGCAGTGGTAAGCGCATACAATGCGGGCTGGACAAACCCTAATTTATATGATGATTTCCTTAACGGATCAAAAGCCATACAAGCCGGCGTAAAAAAGTCGGGCGTTAAACGCCTGCTGGTTATCGGCGGCGCGGGTAGTTTATTTATTAACGGTCAGCAATTGGTTGACTCTCCTCAATTTCCGGCAGAATATAAAGCGGGCGCTTCTTCAGCACGCGATTACCTTAACGAATTACAAAATGAAACCGAACTTGACTGGACCTTCCTCAGCCCGTCAATAGAAATGCATCCGGGCACATCAGGTGTGCGGACAGGAGTTTACCGCACAGGAAAGGACAGCCCTGTATTTAACGAGGCTGGCCGTTGCTATATTTCTGTAGAGGATCTATCTGTAGCTATAGTGGATGAAGTTGAGCAGCCGAAACATGTTCGTGAGCGTTTTACCGTTGCTTATTAATATTGGATAAGGGTCCGGTGTTTAGCCGGACCTATCTTAACTCCGATCAGATTTATAAAATTCTTCTCTTATTTCTATTAAGATTCTTTCGGCTTTATTAATATCCGGCCGATCTGGTAAATCACATTTCTCATACAGGTACTTTATCCTGTCCATTTTTTCTTCAACCATTTGCATAAGCTCGTCAAACTCGAAGGTTCCTTTTCTAATGTTTAACAGAAAATCCCGGTCCTCCCTGCTTACTATTACCTCATTGTATAATGCAATTTCTTCGGCCATATTTAGCAATCTGAAAGTGTGCATCATATTTTTCGAATCGTAGTTCTTTCCGTGAGACAGTGTATTTTCATAGCGCAATTGGTTACGATTTTCTTCCCATTCTTTATAGCTCTTGTATTCTTTGCAATAGGTAGAATAACCATCCTTGTTAAAGGTCATTGTCGCTAATGGCTCAATTCCTTTTGGTATAGAACTCAATTGGACATCGTCAGCAACCGGCCCGGAGATAATACCTTTGAACCACTCCCCGTTCTTTAACTGCTTTTGATGATATAACAAATAAACATTCCTGAAATGGTCAACGTTAACTAAACCACAATCCCCCTGGGAAAATTTATTTTCTGTTAACCATTCATTCAACGATACACTTCCATTACTATAAATGACATGACAGAAATCAAGAACCGATTTTCGATCTTTCCCGACAGGTTTATTGATCTTCTTATTTAAACCCTTCGCTTTTTTAATTTGTGTTTGCGCATAACCCGCAAAAGTATCAAGACATAGTTTAGACAAGAAATCAGCGGGTTTTATCAATTCCATTAAAGGATGCCAATGCAATATAAATTTGGAAGGTGTACTTAGCAATTCAAGTATATTGGGGTTGTTTTTAGTTAAAAGATCAAGGAACCGTTTAATCTCAAAATACACCTCATCATTTGTTTCATTAGACAACTGGTCTTGAAATGAGAATCCGTACAATTCTCTTTGGGGTAAAATAAATACACCTTTTTTATCAGTGTCAGAACCTTCGATATTAAGATTATAAGCATGACTGCCGCTGATACAATCCAAAAGAATGAATTCACGGTGTTGCAGCAATTCCTTATAGGTCATGACGAAATATATTTTCTGAAAATTGTGTTTAGTTCTTCCGCTGATGAATGAGCCGGCGCTATGTGAGTTAATGATATTTTACAGATTGATAGCGTTTCATTTAACCAATCATTTAACACAGCAATCGGGTTGATCAGCGTTTTCTCATCACTCATGGTTTTTAGTTTCAAAAGCTCATCAACGTTCTTTTGAAAAATCCCGTCATCCACCAAAACTCGTAAATCTTCAAATTCCATCGGTGGTACTGATTGTTTTTGGGTTATCCATTTGCAGGCCAACGCCGATCTTAAGGCATAAAAGTATCGCTTGATCTTAACCTGATCTTCCTGCAAGTCATTGTTAACGGTATTTAGGGCCATCGACAAATAATGATTTCCACCTGCACGCAATGAAAAATATTTTGGCATAAGCTGCCGCAATTCATCAGCAAAACCAGAATCATCTTTATAAATTATGGGGGATTGCAGCCATTCGTATAAAGGACCATTTGATTTAAGGAATAACTTCAACGATTTTTTAATATCCCATCCTCCAATATCAAGCACCTCGTTAACCGGCAAATCAATTGTATCCTTCACATCATGGATATTCAAATAATCATTTGTAGTCCGGGCATAAATAAAACGGACATCAAAATCACTGTCAGGTGAAGGAAATCCCCACGCCCTGCTGCCTGATTCACAGGCATACAGAATGCGGATATGATTATCCTTTTCTAATTCAAGAAGTTTGTGCTTTATAATTTCGAGCATAAAGGCGCAATTTACAAATAGTACACTTTAACCATCCAGTTTTAGAAGCACACAGGTTCATTGATTTGATGAGTCGAAATTGCGTTTAGAAATAATTGTTTAAATTTGATTATGAAACAGATTCATCATTTAATGGAATTGATCAGCGACATCAAAAAAACAGAGGAGATGATTTCTTTGCACAAAGATGATGAGTTTCAATTGGTAATTGATCAGTATGAAGCGATTAAGGCCAAACAAGTTGCCGAATTTATCGATGAATTAACAAACCCTCCTTTCCAATCTGTCGAAAGCTTTTCTGTCATAAAATTGATGATCAATAAATTTTATCCCACAATAAATTCTGATTCTGTTGAATTAAAAGAATTAAGAAAATTGGCATCTGCTATTAATTGATTTGATTCAACTATTTGAATTCATACACTTGTTAAGGTTCGGGGGCAGTCTGTTCCAGCACTTGCTAACAGGAAATACCTCAACCTCCCCACAAAAAAATCCAAAATCGTAAATCGTAATTCCGAAATCAAAAACCTATCTTTGCCCATGCAAGAAAAAATCCTCATTCTTGATTTTGGTTCGCAATTTACCCAGTTGATTGCGCGCCGTGTCAGGGAGCTCAACATTTACTGCGAGATCCACCCCTTCAATCATTTTCCCGAAGTTGACAGCAGTGTAAAAGGTATTATCCTTTCAGGCAGTCCGTATTCTGTTAGGCAGGACGACGCCCCGAATTTCGATTTCGCAAAATATCATGGCAAACTGCCCATTTTAGGGGTTTGTTATGGCGCGCAGCATATTGCGCACAATAATGGCGGCGAGGTATTGCCCTCCAGCACCCGCGAATATGGTCGTGCCAACCTGCAATATATGGACCATGAAAACCCGCTTTTCAAGCTGATATTGCCTGGTTCGCAGGTTTGGATGTCGCATGCGGATACCATTGCCAGCATAGGCGATGATTTTGAAATTATTGCGAGTACAGATACAGTTAAGGTAGCTGCCTTCCACATAAAAGGTACACAAACCTACGGCATCCAATTTCATCCCGAAGTTACCCACAGTGTTGACGGCAAGCAGTTGTTGTTTAACTACCTCGTTGATATCTGCGGCTGCAAGCAGGACTGGACGCCCGATTCATTTATAGAAACAACCATTGCCGCTTTAAAAGAAAAGCTTGGCGATGATAAAGTGGTGCTTGGCCTTTCAGGCGGTGTCGATTCATCGGTAGCGGCAGTTTTGCTGCACCATGCCATCGGTAAAAACCTGCATTGCATATTTGTTGATAACGGATTGCTTCGCAAGGATGAATTCCAGTCGGTGCTTGATTCGTACCAGCACATGGGCTTAAACATAAAAGGCATTGATGCTAAACAGCGTTTTTATGATGCATTGGCTGGATTAACCGATCCCGAGAAAAAACGCAAGGCTATTGGCCGGGTGTTTATCGAGGTTTTTGATGATGCGGCACACGAAGTTAAAGATGTGAAGTGGCTTGGCCAGGGAACCATTTATCCCGATGTTATTGAATCGGTTTCCGTAAAAGGTCCATCGGCTACCATCAAATCGCATCACAACGTTGGTGGGTTGCCCGATTTTATGAAACTTAAGGTTGTAGAACCACTAAACACCCTGTTCAAAGACGAAGTACGCCGGGTAGGTAAGGCTTTAGGCATTGATCCGAATATTTTAGGCAGGCACCCGTTCCCGGGTCCAGGACTGGCCATCAGAATCTTAGGAGAGGTTACACCTCAAAAAGTTGCTATCTTACAGGAAGCAGATGCAATTTATATCAACAATTTGCGGTCGGCAGGTGTTTATGATAACGTTTGGCAGGCAGGCTCTATATTTTTACCGGTGCAATCGGTAGGTGTTATGGGCGATGAACGTACTTACGAGAACGTGATCTGTCTGCGTGCGGTTGAATCGTTAGACGGCATGACGGCCGATTGGTGCCATCTGCCTTACGATCTGCTGGCAAAGATCAGTAACGAGATCATTAACAATGTAAAAGGAATTAACAGGGTAGTATATGACATCAGTTCGAAACCGCCTGCAACCATTGAGTGGGAATAGGTGGTTATTATTTTTAGCGATAGCGCTGGTAACGGCCGCATGTTCTCCAAAACTGCAGCCACCGGCGCACCCTGTTGCAAAGGAAAAAGAAAAGCCCGTTGTAGCTAATCAGCCGCCAAAGGTGGAAAAGCCGGCGGCTCCAAAGGTGTCGACGATATCCTTATTGCTGCCGTTTGATCTTGATCATCTTAAGCCGGGCGCGTCATATACCAGCGCAACCTTAAAAGAAGCTGATATCGCGCTTGACTATTACAGGGGTTTCAAGCTTGCGCTTGACTCGCTTACTAGTCAGGGGTATAATTACAAGCTGCAGGTATATGATACCAGGGGCGATAAGGCTATGGCGCACAGCCTGGCCAATAATCCCGCAGTAACCGGTGGCGATCTGATAGTTGGGCCTGTTTTCCCGGGAGATGTAAAATCTTTTATCGGCAACTATCCCAATGGTCGCCAGCCAATCGTTTCGCCGTTGTCGCCTGCTCCGCCGTCTAACTTTAAAAATCCGCAGCTTATCACTGTTATGCCGCCGCTTGAATACCATGCATGGAGCGCTGCAAAGTATATCAATGATAAAATAAAGCCCGAAAATGTATTTATTTTAAAGTCGGGTTACAGCGAAGAGAATGATTACCTCATCCCATTTAAAAAAGCTATCGATAGTCTGAGTAAAAAGGGGATTAAAGTTACCGCACTTACGGTCATTCACGGACAGTTAAGTTCATTGCTGCCGCAGCTTACTTCAACCGGTAAAAATGTATTTATTGTTCCTGCTACAAATCAGCATTTTTTAACCATTACCCTGCGGGCGCTGGATAGTTTGAGCGCTTCATACCCGGTTACCGTATTCGGCCATCCCAGTTGGATAAACTTCAATTTTTTAAAGGCTGATTTGTTGCAGCGACTTGATACGCATGTAACCTCCGCAGATTATGTAGACTATAAGGCCCCCGCAACTATTGCTTTTATGCGTAATTACAGGCAGGTTTATAAAGCTGAACCCACGGCCTATGCCATTAAAGGTTTTGACGAAGGTTTATATTTAGGGGCTCAACTCGGTACTGATAATCTAAAAAATTTAACTACAACGAGCTTTACGGGTTTGCATAACACTTTCCAGTTTCAGAAAAAGCCGGGGCTGGGCTGGATAAATACGCACGTAACAGTGTATAAATATGCTAACTTTGAGCTGAAGAAAGCAGAATGAAGGCAATAAACCAGCTAAAGACGTTTCAGCGTATTTTGGATGAATACCCGGCCGAGACGCCATTAAGCAAATTTTTGCCGGGCTTTTATCGTCAGAACAAGCAAATGGGCTCAACCGACAGGCGCATTGCCAGTCGGCTGGTTTACAACTACTTCAGGCTAGGCAGGGCTTTACCCAATTTACCTGCCGACGAGCGACTGTTTGTCGCCGAGTTTTTGTGCAATACGCAGCTTAATTCATTTTTACAGCATTTTAAACCGGAGTGGGCCGCTTGCGTGGGCTTTGGCATTGATGAAAAGCTTGCCATGGTAAAGTCAACCTATCCGGATTTTAGTCTTGATGATGTGTTTCCGTGGACGAACGAACTTTCTTCTGGGATTGACAAAGCCGCGTTTTTACGGTCAATGTTTGTTCAGCCTGATCTTTTTATCCGTGTTTATAAAGGATTTGAACATCACGTAAAAATTTCACTTACCGCTGCCGCGGTTATGTTTAAGGATGAAGGGAACGGGTGTTTTTCTATGCCAAACGGAACGCGATTGGAAAGCATGATCTCCAACCAACATTGGTACGAAGTGCAGGATCATTCATCACAGCAAATCGCTCAATTTTTTAAACCTCAAAAATGGGAAGGCTGGTGGGATGCCTGCGCAGCCTCCGGCGGCAAATCATTACTGTTACACGACCTGGAGCCAACCGTAAAACTGGTGGTATCAGATATTCGTGAATCCATATTATCCAACCTTGATGAACGCTTCCAGCAGGCAGGGTTGATTAAATACCAAAAGAAAATCCTTGATCTCACTCAAAACAACGACCTACTTTTGCATGATTATGCCTTCGACGGCATTATCCTCGACGCCCCCTGCAGCGGATCAGGCACCTGGGGTCGCACACCGGAAATGATCAGCCAGTTTGACGATCATAAAATTGAGTTTTTTCAACGCCTGCAGCAAAGCATCGCACGCAACGTGGTTAAATACCTAAAACCCGGCAAACCACTTATTTATATCACTTGCTCTGCTTTTAAGGCAGAGAATGAGGACGTGGTTAATTTTATGGTAAAGGAGCTTGGTTTGAAACTGGAAGAGCAAAGGATTTTAAAGGGGTATGAGAATAAGGCGGATACTATGTTTGTGGCGAGGCTGACGCTAAT
>Ga0206898_10168_pt1 | contig 19265 bp, 10 predicted proteins | sample Alteio_BWOrgHeat_50_FD_153237 | JGI IMG/M metagenome (GOLD analysis project Ga0206898, IMG submission 153237) | Enriched cells from forest soil in Barre Woods Harvard Forest LTER site, Petersham, Massachusetts, United States -... | ecosystem: Environmental > Terrestrial > Soil > Temperate forest >...
GCAAACTTTCTCGCCTAGCGAAGTCACGCCTATTTTGGGCGGCGCCAATTTGGTTGTCAAGATTATTGCAAATAAAGAAATATCGAGGGAATTGGCGGTGTCGGGGTTATTGTCGGCTTGTTCCGCTCCACGTTCATAGGTCCCGGCTTTATTCAGTGTTTTCGCCTCCTTCATGCACTGGCAGGCTTGTTTTAACTCCTTCCGCGTTTCGGGATCCATTTCCTGGAACTTTTCCTATCGCCAATCGCCCGACACCACGAACGCGGCCCAGTAATAGGGCGACAGACGCGCGCCGGGCTCGCGCTCCACCTCGGCGCCGCGCACCAGCTCGCCACGTAGCATCGCGATTTGTGCCTGGCGCAGCGCTTCCACTTTGCTCAGCTTCTTGCTCCACAGATTCTCGTAGAAGCGCTCCATCAACTTGCGCGTCGCCTCGTCGTCCACGGTCCACAGGCTCGCTATCACGGTCTTGGCCCCGGCGATTTGGAAAGAACGCTGGAGGCCCAAAATCCCTTCGCCGCCGGCCACTTGGCCTAATCCCGTTTCGCACGCCGACAGCACTACCAGGTCCACCTGGCGTAAATCCAATTCTTGCACGGCCAGGGCCGTCAAAACGCCATCGTCCTGTCCAGGCTCGGGCGTGCGATTTGCACCGGCCAGAACGATGCCGGATAACAGGCCCGGGTTGAAGCCGCTGATACCTTCCGTATCGAAGAGCCCAACCACCTCGCCGCTGCGTTTGGCCGGCGCGAGTGCCGACTTGACCTCCGCCGGCGCGAAGAAGCCGTGCGTTGCAATGTGCAGGATCTGATGCTTCGGCGCCCATTGCCGCACTGCCGAACCCGTTGCGGTTGGTCCGCGCAACACTTTTAGCTTGCCATTGGCGCAATGTTGCTCGAACGAATCGCGAATGACGGCGATTTCGCCACGTGTGCCCGGCAGGTTGGCCCAATCTTTGAAAAGACCGGCGCGCTGGCCGACCATGGGCTTTTGATCGCTCTTGGCGACTGCGTCGGCGCTCGTGAAATCGACGTCTCCAAGCAAAAGCAGCGAGGGCACATCGTTCGAGGCGGTGAGCTTCTCGTCCTGCAGCATCCGAGGCAGCCAGCGCGCGAGCGGCACCACCACCACGGCGCGCTCTTCGACGAGAAAGCTTCCTGGTGCTTTGCCCGGCAACGCCGCAAAAGGCAGTTGGGTAAGCGGGCCCTCTGGCGACAATAAAACGGTGCTCGCGTCGCCGAGGTATTTTTCCAATGGCTGCCACAAAAGCCGCCGTAGCTCGAGACCGCCTTTGGGCATTTTGTATTTGGTTTGCTGCCGCCACTCTACGATGGCGTTTTCAATTGCCTCGACAGGGCCGATCTCAACCATTTGCACGCCCGATCCTGCCCGGCAAATGAAAGCCAATAAGCGGCTTTCCAAGGACCATTGACCTTGTTCCGTGGGAGTGTAGTGCCGATATTGCACGAAATCGACGAGTGCCACAGAGGCGGGCAGCACACGTGAAAGGTTTATAGCGCTAGGCTCTTTCAGGCCCATGGCAAAGCTCTTGGACTTTAGTGCCAAGTCGTGTTCGAGACTTTCCTTTTCGCGGGTCAATTCTTCGATTTGCCGCAACCAATCATCCCGTTTCTTGGGATCGGGCACAGTGAATGCCGTGCCGGCGAGACGGGCCGTCACGGTTTGCACCTTGCCCGCAAGCACGGAATTCTCCGGGTCCTGAAGGGCTTGTCTAAGAAGACGCTGCCGCGCGGTGATCGCGCCCTTCCACGAGAGCACGACTTGATAGACTTCGTCCGCGGGGAATTTCCGCGCCGCCGCCAAACTGAGATAGTTATCGAGCTGTATTTGAACCATGGAGGCAATGCGGAACTGCTGACGCTCCGACTGTCCTTCCGCCGTCAGAGCGAGCCTCTTGCGCGAACTTTCAAGCGCCTGCAAAAACAAAGATTTGGCGCCTGTATAGTCCTCAAGACGGAATAGCAAGGCGCCAAGATTGCAGTTGCAGACAATTGTTTCGGGACTATGGTCGTCAAGCGCCTTTCTGACTTTGATAGCTTGTTCAAAACGATTCCGTGCTCCGACATAGTCGCTCTGCCGCGCAAGCAACACGCCTAGGTTGTTCAGGACGTGGGCGATTTCAGGGTGGTTTTCGCCTGAGCTCGCTGCGTAAAGCGCCAAGGCCTGTTCGAAAAGGCGCTTGGCTTTGTCCGAATCACCTTGTTGCAGGACCAAGTCGGCAAGATTGACGAGACAGGCCACGCTATAAGGATGCCGTTCGCCGAGCGTTTTGTTGAAAATGGCCAAAGCCTGCTCAAAGTTGGCGCGAGCGGTGGCATAGTCATGTTGTTTCACAAACAAAGTGGCCAGATTCTGCAAAGAATTTGCCGTCGCGGGGTGTTTGTCGCCAAACACCTTCTTGCGGATGGCCAAAGCCTTTTCATAATAAGGCCGGGCAGCGGCATAGTCCCCTTGGGTTTCGAGCAGCGCGCCAAAGCGGTTCATGGATAGCGCGGTGGCCGGATGGTCGTCTCCAAAGACGCGTTTACGGATCTGCAAGGCTTGTTCAAAGCACTGGCGCGCTGCCGCGAAGTCTCCTTGCTTTTCCAGCAAACCTCCCAGGTTACTCAAGGAATCGGCAGTGTCGGGGTCATTGTCGCCGAGCACCTTCTTGCTGATGGCGAGGGCCTGCTCGTATAGTTTTCGCGCGCTGCTGAAATTGCCAAAGTGTTCGAATACAGAAGCCAAGTTGTTAAAGGATTCGGCCGTATCGAGATGATTGGCGCCGAGAGTCCTTAGGCGAATGGTCAGCGCCTTTTCATAATTGGCGCGAGCGCCCTCGTAGTCCCCCAGGGTTTGCAACAGGGTCCCGAAATTGTTGAACGCCTGCGCGGTCTGTGGATTGTTATCGCCAAGCACCTTCTTGTAGACATCCAAGGCCCGCTGCAACTGTAGGCGCGCGGCTGAGTATTCTCCCATTTGTGCCAGCAGAATGCCCAGGTTGTTCATGAACTCCGCCGTGTCGACATGATCGTCGCCAAAGACGTTTTTGCGCATGGCCAAGGCTTTCTCGTAATACGGCTTGGCCTTGGCATAATTGCCCTGCTGAAAGTAGGTCCGCCCGAGGCCACTGAGGCTAATGGCCGTATCGGGGTGGTTCTCTCCGAGGAGCCTCGCGCGTATCGCCAAAGCCTTTTCGAAGTAGGGAAGGGCGAGGTTGAATTCGTTGGCCATTCTCCAAAAGTGGCCCGCCAATTGGGCAGTCAGCGCCGTTTCGCGCCAATCCTCGCCCAGCTGCCGCAGGCAGATGTCATGGGCTTTGGCCGCCAACGCCGCTGCCGTCCGATATTTGCCCGGCTGATTGCTGAGGCCGGCTTGGGCAATCAATTTGGCCGCCGTCTTAAGGTCTTGGCGCGCGGGACCATCGAGCGCCTTGAGTTTTTCCACATACCGTAAATCTTGCCGGGCGTCCACGACTTGCCAGCTAGCGGCGCCATGGAGCTTGGTTTGGAGCAGCAGAGCTTCTTGGCGTTGCTTTTCCGCCGCCGCGAAGTTCTCGAGTGCTTCATTCAATCGCGCCAAATGCTGCAGCGAACCGACAATGTCTGGGTGAGCCTCACCCCGCACCTCCAGCTCGATCACCAACATTTTTTCCGCCGCGGCAATGGCCTCTGGCAGCTTGTTGGCCTTTTCCAGGTCACGGCTTTCCTTGTCGTAGCGGTCGCGCTCTTTGAGACGTTCCTTTTGCTTCGGCGTCAAGGGGGCCGGGTTCTGTCCCCAAGTCGCGGGGCTGGATACGAGGAGAATCACACATGCCAAGGAAAGATATCGCGACATCAAGGCACTCGCTTTGCCGTGCAGTGAAACCTGACCCCTTTTTTTAGACTAGCGCCAATCGCCCGAGACGACAAACGCGGCCCAGTAGTAAGGCGGCAGGCGGTTGCCTGACTCGCGCTCCACCTCGACGCCACGCACCAGCTCGCCGCGCAGCATCGCGATTTGGGCCTGGCGCAAGGCTTCCCCTTTGCTCAGCTTCTTGCTCCACAGGTTCTCGTAAAAGCGCTCCATCAGCTTGCGCGTCGCTTCGTCGTCGACAGTCCAGAGGCTGGCTATCACCGTCTTGGCACCGGCGACTTGGAATGAACGCTGCAGACCCAAAATGCCCTCACCGCCGGCCACTTGCCCCAGCCCCGTTTCGCACGCCGATAGCACTACTAGCTCCACTTGACGCAAATCCAATTCCTGCACCGCCAGGGCCGTCAGAATGCCGTCGTCCTGGCCTGGTTCCTGCGTGCGATTGGCGCCTGCCAGCACGATGCCGGATAACAGGCCGGGATTGAAGCCGCTGATGCTTTCGGTATCGAAGAGGCTGGCCGCTTGATCTGTGTCGCCGCTGCGTTTGGCCAGTGCCAGAGCGGACTTCACCTCCGCCGGCGCGAAGAACCCATGCGTTGCCAGGTGCAGGATCTGATGCTTCGGCGCCCACTCTTGCACCGCGGATTTGGTGGCCGCCGGGCCGCGCAGTAGCTTCAGTTTGCCAGTGGCAAAATGCTGCTCGAATGAATCGCGGATTACTACGATCTCACCGCGCGTGCCCGGCAACTTGGTCCAGTCCTTAAACAGACCGGCCCGCGGGGCGGTGATGGCTGCTTGGTCGCTCTTCGCGGCGCCATCCGCGGCGGCGAAATCTACGTCGCCCAGCAACAACATGGATGGCCCCTCGTTTTCGGCGGCGAGCTTTGTCTCCATTTGAAGCATTTGCGGCAGCCAGCGCGCCAGCGGCACCACCACCACGGCCCGTTCTTCGATCAAGTAGCTCCCGGCCGCTTTACCAGGCAAGGCCGCCAGCGGAAATTGGTTGAGCACGCCGTCAGGCGACACCAAGACAGTTGTCGCCCCCTCCAAGTGTTTCTCCAGAGGTTGCCACAGCAGCCGGCGCAATTCCGCGCCGGCCTTGGGATACTTCTCTTTGGTTTGCTGTCGCCACTGGCCGATGATTTCTTCGATCGGCTTCAGCGGACCGAGTTCAACGCATGTTACACCGCTACTCGAGCGACACACGAACGCCAGCAGGCGATTCTCGAATGTCCATTTTCCTTTGTCCTTTGCCGGCGATCTATGTTCGTACTGCACGAAATCCACCAAAGCCGCGCCGGCGGGCAGGGTTGCCAGAAGGTCATCCAGACGCGGTTCTTTTAGGCTTTTAGCGACGTTTGGCGATTTTTCAGCCAGTTCGCGTTCCCGCCTTTCTTTTTCCTTGGTCAACTCTTCGATCTGCTTGACCCACTTGTCGCGCTGGTTGGCATCGGAAGCCGCGAAGACGAGGTTTGCCAGCTTATTCGTGGTCTGCTGGAGCTCGCTGGCCAAAGTGCGATTGTCGTTATCCCAGAGAGCGCGTTTAAGAAGCCGTTGGCGCGCGGTGATCGAACCCTTCCAGGCAAGGACTTGAGCGTATGCCTCGGCAGGCGGCAATTTGGCCAAGCTCGCCAGACTCAGAAAGGCATCAAGTTGAAAGCGCACCATGGCGTCCATGCGCAACTGCTGTCTTTCTGCTTGACTTTCCGCGGCCAGGTTAAGGCAGGCTCGAAAGGACTTCAGCGCCTGCAGATAGGCAGCACTTGCACCAGCGTTGTCGCCACTAAGATGGCACAAGGCGCCCAAATCCTTGAATGCAGCGGCGGTGTTGGGGTAATTGTCGCCGAGCGCTTTCCTGAAAATGGCCAAGGATTGCTCATAATAAAGGCGAGCGCCCGCGAAATTGCCTTGGATTTGCAGCATATACCCTATGTTGCTCAAGGATGACGCCGTGTGGGGATGGTCCGCGGGGAGGATCTTTTTGCGAATGGCCAATGCCTGTTCGAAACACTTGCGGGCCTCGGCAAAGTCTCCAAGATTTAATAGTGCGCCGGCCAGGTTGTCCAAACATGTCGCGACGTCCTCATGAGTCTCGCCGTGCACCTTCTTGTAAATCGTCAATGCTTGTTCGAAGTACCGCTTGCCGCCCTCCTGATCGCCTTGCCTCTGGCGCAGGAATGCCAGGTGTTTTAAAGAGTGGGCGACGTCGGGATGGTCCTCGGGAAGAATCTTCTTGCGAATGGCCAAGGCTTGCTCCCAATAGGGGCCAGCGGAGGCGAAATCCCCTTGGATAACGAGCAAATCGCCTAGATTGTCCAGCGTGGCGGCGTTGTCGAGGTGATCGGCGCCGAGGACTTTCTTGCGAATTGCCAAGGCTCGTTCGTAATGCTGGCGTGCAGCCGCGAAGTTTCCTTGGTAGGCGAGCATTACCCCCATGTTGTTGATGGCCGTGGCTGTATCGGGGTGATTGTCGCCCAGCACTTTCTTGTAGATCGCCAAGGCTTGTTGAAAATACGGCAGAACGCTATCGAAGTCCTCTTGCGTCTTGAGCAATGAGCCCAAGTTGGTCAAGGCGACGGCAACGCTGGGGTGATTGTCGCCATGGACTTTCCGCAAAATGGCCAAGGCTTTTTCGTAGCACAGCCGTGCGGCGATGTAATCGCCCTTGCCTTGATAGACGAAGCCCAAATTGCCTAAGCACTGGGCCGTGTCAGCGTGGTCATTACCTCGAGCCTCCTGGAAGATGGTCAGCGCTTGTTCGAAAAAGGGGCGAGCGCCGTCGTAGTCTCCCTGGCGGAACAGGAAAATTCCAAGGACGTTAAGGGAAGTGGCGGTGTCAGGGTGGTGGTCGCCAAGGACCTTCTTGCGGATCGATAGCGCCTGGTCTAGATACTGCTTGGCTTTTTGTTTGTGATTGGCCTTTTCCCAAAGGAATCCGGCCCAATTCGCGGTCGCTCCGGTCTGAGACCAATCGCTGCCTAACAGCCGTAGCCGGATGAGGTGTGCTTTCTCCGCGTGCTCCGCGCCTTTTTCGTAAGCGCCGACTTGACTATCGGCCTTGGCCTGGGCCTGCCACCGAGCCGCTTCCTTTAGCTCTTCCCTCGCCACGGCATCGAGCGACTTGAGCTTGTTCAAATACCGCAGATCTTGGCGGGCATCCACGACTTGCCACGACGTGGCGCCATACAGCTTCGTTTGCAGCCCAACGATTTCGTTGAGATGTTTTTCCGCCGCCGTGAAATCCTCGAGCGCCTCATTCACTCGCGCCAATAACTGCAAGGAACCGACCACCTCTGGATGGACGTCGCCGAACACTTCTCGCTCGATGGCCAGCATCTTCTCCGCCGCGGCGATGGCCTGGGGCAACTTGTTCGCCTTCTCCAGATCGGCACTTTCCTGGTCATAGCGATCCCGCTCTTTGAGGCGCTGCTGTTGCTCAGGTGTCAAAGGCGGGATTTGGCTTTGTCCCAGCGTCGCTGGCATTGATAGAAAAAGAACCCAGCATGTAAGAGAAAAGATTCGCGACATTGGGGCGCTCGCTTTGCCTTTGGGTAAATGCTTGGTTGGCGAATATTCCAGCTTAACAGCGCTGCACGGGGACAGCCACAATCTGGTTAGCGAAAATGCCCTCCGCCTAATGGGCTCAACGGAGTCGTCCGGAAATGCCGGTTGGAGTTGCGACTTTAGGCGGAAGCTGCACCGGCTAAAGCTCGAACTCCAACAAAGTAAAGACGAGAACCAATGCCGGACGGTTGGTTGAAGGATTCATTTTCATTGCTCATCAGGCACGTTGAAAACGTGCCCCAACGAAAGGTATAATGCTTTCGACACCTTGGAAGATCTCACCACGACCAAAGGTATTTCCCGATGTCGCTCGCCCTCCCCACCACTGGCAAAAGACTATTTCTCTCCTCAGCGCTCGGGCTTTGCCTGGGTGTGGCCCTCTGTCTGCCCCACCCGTCGGCGGTCCCGGAGGCATCCGCGACCGGGCAAGCGCCTTCCGATGGCCCGCGCCAGGACCGGCACGCCCTCCTCGTGGGCGTGTCGTTTTACGAGAGCTTACCTGAGTCAAAACACCTCCGCGGTCCCGCCAATGACGTCAAACTCGTTCGTAAATTGCTGATCGAGAAATTCCATTTCCGCCCCGATCAGATCGTCGTCCTCTCCGAAGAGGAAGGGAGTCGCCGAGGCAAGGACTACTTGCCGACGCGGGCCAATATCGCCCGCGAATTCGAGAGACTTGCTAAAGTCGTCAAACCCAAGGATCAAGTCGTCATTCTTCTCGGCGGTCACGGCAGCCAGCAGCCTGAGGACCCGAATTCGCCCGACCCCGAGCCCGATGGACTCGATGAGATTTTCTTGCCGCGCGACATCGGCATGTGCGACCAGGCCACCAGGAAAGTGCCTAATGCAATTATCGACGACGAGATGGGGGCGTGGCTCAAGGCGATCCGCGACGCCAAGGCGTCGGTGTGGGTCACTTTCGACTGTTGCCACTCCGGCACCATGATCCGCGGGGGTAGCGACGACGACCTATATCGCAAGCTGGATCCGATCAAGGATCTCGGCATTCCCGAAAAAGCGATCAAAGAAGCGGTGGCGCTGGCCGCCAAGCGCGAAGCCAAAAACGGCGAGCGCTCGCGTGGCGGCGAAACTGCCGGCCCGTTAAAGCTGGCCAAGGAGGGAGGCATCGTCGCGATTTATGCCTGTCAGCCACATGAAGTGACCTTCGAGGGTCGATTGCCGCTGATGTGCGCGGACGCCAAGTCTCACGGGATTTTGACCTATGCCCTCTGTGCCGTCCTCACCGAGGCCGCCGAGAATTCCACGGCGGTATTCACCTACAGCGAGCTGGTGCGGCGCATTCAGGCTTATTACCTCGGATTCGGCAAAACCAGCCCGACCGTCCTCATCGAAGGGACTGATCGTGACCGGCAAGTCTTGGGCGACCAAGTGTGGCCCGGGCGCTCCTCCATGTGGCTGACCATCGCCGAGGACGGCGCCCTGAAGATCAACGCCGGCGCGCTGCAAGGCCTGACGCGCGGCAGCATCCTGGCTGTTTACGCGCCGCCAGGCAAAGGCACAACCTTAATGGGCCACGTCCGTATCGAGGAGCTCGGCACGCTCGAATCCAAGGTGAAACCCTGTGCGCATGACGGCAAGCCGGCCGTGGCCCAACTTCCTGAAGACGGCGTGTGCAAAGCCGTGATGGTCGATGTCGGCGATCAACAACTCAAAGTTGCCGTCGATTCCAAAGATGCCGAAGGCAAGGCAGTGGCCAAAGAAGCTCAGGCAGCTTTGTCGACTGCTCTGAAGGGACTGGGTGGCCAAGACGCCTTGATTCAGCACGTCGACAAAACCAGCCAAGCCGATTGGCTGGTGCGGTTGCAAGGCCAGAAAGTGGTGCTCGTGCCGGCGGCAGGGTGGATGATCGGCCGCGACGCCGTCGACGAAAAGAAACGCTTCGGTCCCGTCCCCAACGACGACCGCGTCGCCGATTGGCTACGCGCGTCGCTGGAGACGATCGCGCGCGGTGAAAACCTCAAGCGTCTGGCGGCCGCGGAGTCCGGCGCTGCTACCGGCGTTCGCCTCGACATTAAACTGCTCCGCCGCAAAGACTCGAAAGACAAGGTCGGCACGTTTCCCCTGGCGTGGCCTGGCCCAACCCTCGCGGCACTGGACGGCGATCTGCTGCTCGTCAAGTTGACGAACAAGGGCAGAACACCCATCGACGTGACTTTGCTGTACGTGGATAGCGCTTATGGCATCGATTGTCTCTATCCGGCCCAAGGACAGCTCAATCGTCTCGAACCGGGCGAATCCGAATCGGTCAAATTAAAGGTCACCAGCAAAACCGTCGGTCACGAGCACTTCGTGGCCATCGCCGTCAAAGCCAACGGCCAACCCGTCGATTACTCGCTGTTCGCGCAGCCGAGCCTCAATCAAGCGCTGGCCCGCGGCGGCGACGGCGTCAAGCAAGTCCTGCAAACACCCTTGGGCAAACTTCTGCAACGTGGAATTTACGGCCAAGGCACGAGTCGCAGCGTTACGCGCGATGAGCAGCAAGAGTACGCGATGACCATCATCCCCATGCACATCCAGCCGTAGAGCAAGCGTCGCGCTTGCTCAAGCAATCGTCAACGCCAATATTCGCTCGCTGAAACTCGCCGCTACCATCTGCCCAATCGCGCAAGTCTGGCCGCGTGAATCGTTGCACCTATGTAAGAACTTCCTGAAAGCCGCCAACGCGTTTTCGGCACTCCCTCTTCATTGGCCTTCATTTGACGACTAGCACAAAGGAGCGTTTACCATGTTCCGCGCACTTTCTCCGTTCGTCGTTACCGCACTTTTCACTCTGAATTCGCCCGCGTGGGCCGACACGCCCCAAAAGCAGGACGATTTTCCCGCCTCGGATACTTTCGCGAGCGGCTGGAAATACGACCAAGGCATTGGAGCACGGGTCAACATTCCCGAAGCCATTCGCCTCTACAAGATTGCCGCTGATGCGGGCAATCCGCTGGCCAAGGGGCGTTTGGCCATTATCTACGACTCGGGAACCGGCGTGGCGGCGAACAAGGTTGAAGCCGATCGCCTTACCAAGGGGCTATACCCAGAAATCCTCAAAGCCGCCGAGAATAGCAACGCGATCGCGCAGTCGATGCTCGGCTATATGTACTCGGACGGTCTGGGCGTGGGGCGGGACGCGCAGGAGGGATTCAAATGGTTCCTTAAGGCGGCCGACAACCATTTGCCGGTGGCGATGCTCAATATCGCCGTCAGTTATGAGCACGGCATCGGCGTCGAGAGGAATATCACCGAAGCCGTGAAGTGGTATCGCAAAGCCGCCGACCTGAACTTGCCCATCGCTCAAGCCTATCTGGGGGACATGTACTTAAACGGCGCAGGCGTGCCAAGGAACGAGCAAGAGGCCTTTAGGCTCTATAGCCTTTCCGCGGCCCAGAACTGTGCTCATGGCGAAACCAACTTAGGCGCCTTGTATGACCGTGGCTGCGTAGTGGGATGCAATCCGTTCGAAGCCGCCAGGCTCTATCGCCTGGCCGCGGACCAGAACTTCGCCGTCGCTCAATTTAACCTTGCCGAATTGTATAAAAGCGGCAGTGGCGTGCCGTGCAACCTGGCTGAAGCGGTGAGGCTCTATCGCCTGGCCGCCGCGCAAGGTTACCAGTCGGCCATCGAGGCTCTTAGGTGCCTGGGGTATACGGACTATTGAGAGACTTCAAATTGCCTCGACGTCGTTTGAATTGCTTCCAGTCCGAAGGACAGACAGCTCTAAGCCCAGTCCGAAGGACTGACAGCCCTAAGCCCAGGGCGAAGCCCTCGTTGTTCTACACAAGTCATCTGCTCGTCATCTTCGCTCCCGGCCCGAAAGCGTCCCAGGCCCAGGCGAGATCGTACATCCGCTGCATGCCGATCCAGAGCGTTTGAGTACCGGGCTCGCTTTTCGGTCGCTCTACATAGCCACCCACGCTGGCAATCAGGTGCACCATCACCGACAACCGCGGTGTCTTCTTCGGTGGCTTGCTGCGATGCACCGCCACCCAAACCGCCTTCCATTCTGTGGCTTCGAAGATGACCTCGCAGTCTAAGTCCGGGCATTCTCGGCCCAGACGGCACACCATCAACGTGCGCCACGCCACGATCAAATAGATGGCCAGGCACGGCAGAGCCCGCTCCATGTCTTCGAAGCGCCGCTCCTCCACTCGACAGCCCGACTTCAGGGTGCGGAATAGAATTTCAATGCTCCAACGCACACAGTAATATTCCACGACCAGACGCACTTGCTCGGGGGTATCGATCGGCAAAGTCGTCACCAGAATCCATTCCACCCCCACCTCGCCCGGCGGCGGATTCGGCTCCCGGACCAACACCACATTCACTCTAACCGGCGGCAGGACGCGGTCCGCACGCGAGGGTGCCCGCAAGGTCACGGTCGCCGCACGCACCTGCACCAGCGCCTTGCGGCTCTCGCGGTTTTGACGACGAGCGCGATCCTCCGCTGCCGTCTTGGACTTTCGGCCGCGGATTAAAAGTTCCATGTCATACAGCACTGGCGTCGTCAGCACCTGAGCGCACAGATGCGGCTCGGCACTTTCCAGAGCCCGATCTTGGCAGGCACGAATCAGCCAATGGACCGGATGCTCCCCACGCGGCTCGGCGAACAACTCATAGATGTCGGCCTCGCTATCACCAAGGCACACGCATTGAACGTGCGGCCATTGCTGGGCTAGTTCCCGCGCCTGACGCAGCCCGCTCAGCCAGCGCATGCTCTCCTTGTCTTCGATCGGCGTCTCTTTACGCTTTTGCCGCTTCGCCTCTGGCGACGCATGGGACACGCCCTCGGTGCGGTTGATAATTTCCGCCCACACCGTGCCCAAGGGGATGCCTTGCGGAGTGAACGCTTGCATTTCGTGCAGCAAAAAGCCTACCCGTGATCCATCCAGACTCCCCGCGCCTTTCATGGAGGCCTCAGGCCTCGTCACGTCGATTTCGCTGGTATCTTGGACCAGCAACGCCACCTGCTGCTCGGCGAGGCGCTCTCGGGTGCGGTCGAAGTGAGGCTCGAGCACTTTCTCGAACGTCACCTTATCGTTGTCGAAAAACCGGTAAGCGGCTGCCATCTCGGCCCGACCCCGGCAAGCAGCGGGGATGCTCAAATTTGGCCGTTCACCCAGCACCGACAAAAGCCCTTCCGCCCGTGCGTCTAAGCGCTTGTCACCAATATCAGCGGTCGCCATTTCTTCCTTGGCCCAAGGTGCGATCATTATGTCACTCCTTTGACGAGTATTCTTCCCAGCCCATTTAGGAGCTAAAATGATCGCCTATTGCCCCCAATCTGCCAAGACCACCTCGGACTTGTGTAGAACAACGAGGGCGAAGCCCTGGGTCTCAGGGCATTTAGGATATCTCCAGCCTGAAGGGCTGGGACATGATGAGACTCAACCTTTGGTGAGGCTCTGAAGTCCCAGCCCTTCAGGCTGGAAAATGTCTATTAAAACGGGCAACCCAGGGCGTTGCCCTGGGCTTAGGGCTGTCAGTCCTTCGGACTGAAGTTGTGGCACGCCGTGTTTGCAATCAAACACCGCAGCAGATCCTTGCGACATCCCACCATTGTGGGTAGATTCACTCCATACAACCAACTCGCAAGAGAGAAGAATAACCATGTCCTGAATGCACGGCCTCTTAAAAGGGGAAGCCATGGTGCGGTCCAAAAAAGTTAGCATGCTGATTGGATGCATTTTAGGTCTGGCGGGCACATTGATCTTACTTTTTGCGACAAAACCCCGGGATCAAGGCGTTCAAGTCCCGCACGTTGAGCAACAGCGTAGTTGGACTGGCTCGATAGAAGATATCCCGTGCGCGAAGTCCGGCGCGCCGCCGACCGGATACCTCACGTCGGCTGAGGATTGGCAAAAGCTATGGAAATCATGGCGGCCCAATGAGGAAACCCCCTCTGTCGATTTTGACAAAGAAATTGCGTTTGTCGCCGCATTTCCAGGTGCCGATACCGACATCAGCTTTCTTGTCAGCCTTACTCCGGGCGGGGACCTCTCCGGAGGTTTCGGTGGGCACGGTGACACAAAAGATCATTATTCGCTTGGATTTGCCTATGGCATTGTGGTAATGCCTCGGGCGGGAATCAAAACTTACAACAGACAGCCTTTCGAGAAAAGTGGCGCTGATTTGTCGCCCTACACCAGTGTTAGAATCACCGCCCCCGCGATCCGAAAGGGCCATGTTGGAGATGATCGCGCGTTATGGGACGTTGACAAGAGGATTTACATCCTTGTCGAAAACGGCGATGCTTACGACAGAGCGATCTTGGACGCCGGCGATTACAAGGAGCTCATTATCCCTGAAGGAACGGCCACGCCGATCAGGTCTGAAGAGTCCGGCAAAATCACTTTAAAAATGAAGAAATCACTGTTCACGGGAATGTGGCCCGGAAAGTCAATGAGCATTCGCCAACTCCGCAATACTATGGGCTGCGCTGTAAAGGTCGAGAATAAGAAAATTGTCCTAGGGACTTATGGCCACCGAATCAATTTTTACCACGGCGGTTCGTGGATGACGATCATAATTGAGATTCCAAAGGGTATTGAGATTAATCGCAGCGCCGAGAACGGCAGCAAGAATGGCAGTCCTCTTGACCCGCAACAGTCGCTAACGAGGAGGGAAGATAATAACCAAGGTCCTTGGCGGCTGCCCGAAGCGGCTGATGGCTGGTGCCGCATACCGGCTGTTCCAATGTCGCCAGATGATTGGGAAGCGCAGTACAAATCCATCAAATCGGCCTTGCGCCCGGGTGATGGAGATGTGCGATGATCAACTTACATTCGCTCAAATTCAGGGAGGATTTCCCAAGTTCCACACCCAAGGGCCAGGTATTCCGTAAACGCGCTGGTTATCGGCAGTGAAAACAAAATTCCTGACGGACTCCGGGCTATAGGATAAGGTCCGCACAAGGTTGAACATTTCTTTGCCGCTGGCCATGTCCAAGATTACGCCGCCTGTTTCAAGACCGACAGCAAGGTAGCGGCCGTCGTTACTGAAACCAACCCCGCCTGGGCGCTGGCCTGCCTTGAGCTCGAATGCTTTTTCCTCTTTGCGAGTTTTCAAATCATACACCAATACCTTCCATGGCTCAGTGGATTTTGGCTGTCGTTTGGAGCCAATTGCAGGGCGCTTACCGGTTCCAATCGCAAGGCGGTTTCCGTCCGCGGAAAATGCCAAAGCAGTCACTGCCATATTCGGTTGAGTCAAAAACTGCTCCCCATCCGCCGCATGCAAAACCAGGAGTCCACCTGGACGATATTCATCTGTGCCAACTGCAAGTAATTCGCCGTCGGGACTGAACGCCATGCTGATTCTCGATTGGAAGCCGTCCAAATAGGCATCCCAATGAAATGAAAGCTGCTCTTCGCCGGTTGTGGAGCTCCAGATTTTGAGGGTATGGTCCTCTGCCACCGACGCGACGCGGCTTCCGTCAGGGCTGAATGCTACTTCATGGACGTTTTTGGTGTGTCCTTTGAAAATGAGTGGCTCTTTCGGCGAGGCGAGGTCCCAAACCTTTACTCCGCCGCTGGACCCCGGGTTATAGCCGGCACTTGAAAATATGAACTCACCATAAGCAGCAGCTAGACGCCGACAGTCCGGACTGAACGCCATCCCCATGACGACGTAGGTGTGAGTAGTCCTTTCCGTGATCCCCTTGTATTCTTTGGCAAGGGCATAGTCTAACAGCTTCTTGCGGTTTTGAAGGTCCCACGCTTCGATTTCAAGCAAGCCAACGCCTCTGGCGACGACTTGGCAATTTGGACCGCAAGCCAGGTTGGCGCCCCAGCCGTTATTCGATTGCCATAGAGCTTCGTTGCTAACGATAGTTCGTGCGTCTGATGGTGGAAGGGTGTCTTCCGCGGGTTTCACGGTTTCTTTTGCGGCAAGCTGCTTTGGCTGCTGATCTGACTTCTGCTCTAGGTTCTGAAATTGATAAAGCCACAGAACTATGCCCAGCGCGCTGCCCATGACCACGCCTATTAAAACCCAGCGGATCTGGACCATGATGCACCTTGCGTTAGGAGCAAAGTACTTACACCGATATGAAATGATCACCACTGTGAATGCCAGCTGCTTCTATTAGGCTGAGATTTTTTCAGCGGCAAACACACGGTCGTAGGCAGTGAGCGCTATGCCTCCCAAGCGCTCTGCCATCTTGCGATAGGAGCCTCTGCGGTAATCCCACCACTGGGAGCGCGGCACCTGTTCTAGAAAATCGTAAAGGTGCACGCGGCACAAATCGTCATAATCGTCTTTGTCCAGCTCCAGCGCCTCCCCGGTGATCCGGTCGATGAATCGGTAAGGGCCGGTTGGCTGACCGAGGAGTTTGTCGAACGACGCCCGATCCATGGCACAATTGCAATAAGCCAACTTTTCAGCCCGTGGACCGATCAAGTCGCTGACCGCGGGGCGTTGTTCCGGCGGCAGCTTATAGCCCTGAAATACTTCAGTGCCATAGATGGAATGGAACAGGCCGGCCAGGCAAACGTCGGCGGAGCAGCCCAATTCGCGCATGAAGTGATAGAGACCCATCAAGTGGGCCATGTAGGTCGTTTTGGTGTGCGGCAGATCGGATATACCGAGTGACACCAAAAAGTCTGTGCAGCGCTTGAGATCGGCGTTCATGTTAAAGCGTCCACCCCTTGCGATACTCGCATTTCAGGTATTGCTCGGCCGCCGGACAATTGGTCACGCGGCCGGTCGCGCCGTCATATTCGAGTGGCGTGCCACAACGATAAGCGACGTTGCCAAGTTGTACTGTTTCCGCCAAGGGACCGCTGTAGGCAAAATTGCAAGTCGTCGGGCCGCCGGTGCGTATGGCCTGGAGCCACTCTTTGTGGTGCCCAACGGAATTGGGAATCGTTGGGGTGGGCGCCTGAAACCCAGTGAAACGATCTTCAGGCATCAAGCGAAGGTTGTTGTAGTCGGCGATCAATTTACCTTTATCGCCTTCGAATAAAACGCCGGCAGTCAAATTAGCTGTGCCGCGAAAACCGCGATAAGTCTCTTGGCCTGAAAGATCTGCTCCGCCCGTGCCGTGGCACCAGGTCAGATGCACGGGAGGCAGGTTTTCGCGGGCAGCATACTGGTAATCCACTTGAAGCTGAGACGGCACAAAGCTGTCAGCTTGGTAATTGACGCGGCCCTGCGCAACGATGCTTGTCGGCCGGCGCAGATTGAGGGCCCAGTGCGGCAAATCCATATAGTGGCAGGCCATGTCCGAAAGGATGCCGCCGCCGAAATCCCACCAATAACGCCAGTTGAAGGGGTGATAGGTAGCGCTATAGGGTCGCTGGGCAACGGGCCCCAGCCAAAGATCGTAATTCAACGTCGAAGGCGGCGTCGCATTGGGCTGGCCAAGGATGCCGGGCCGTTGGACGCGATTGTTCTGCCACACTTTGACACGGCGAATTTCGCCGAGAGTGCCCGCTTGAACAATCTCGACGACGCGCCGGTAGTTGTTGCCGGCATGGATCTGCGTGCCCATCTGCGTCACGGTGTTATGACGCTGGGCCAAATCGATCAAGGTGCGAACTTCGTGAACGTCGTGTGCCAGCGGCTTTTCGCAGTAGACGTGTTTGCCCGCCTTGATTGCCGCGGCGGCGATCACCGCGTGCGTGTGGTCGGGAGTGGCGATGAGGACCGCCTCGACGTCGTTGCGATCGATAATGCGCTTGTAATCATCGGTGAAAAAAGCTTGCGGATAAGTCTGCCGGCCGCGGGAAGAGTGCGAACCGCTGTCCACGTCACAAAGCGCGGTTACTTGAACAATCGACGGATCGCTCTGCGTCTCCCGGCGCAGCTCGGTGATGTTTTCAAACCCCCGCCCGCCGATGCCAATGATGGCGAGCTTCACCGGATCGGCCGCAAAATAGGGGCTTGCGATCGTTACTCCGTGACTACCTAAGACTGCCGCGCCGGCCACTCCAGCCGCGGTGGATTTCAAAAAACGACGGCGGTTAACATTCATGGACATTAGAGACTCCCAATGATTGCAATGATGCTGCCATTTTGTAGCCGCAGGCTTTAGGCTGCGCGCTTGTTCTCGACCGCATTGATGTCGCAGTCGCAGGCTAAAGCCTGCGGCTACGATTCCGAATTTCGAATTTTAGCCCAAAATCGCGGGGGTGTTTTACAGCGTCCACCCCTGGCGATACGGCCGCTTCAGGTATTGCTCGGCGGCAGGGACATTGTTGGTAAGGCGGCCGGTCGCTCCGTCGTATTCCAGCGTCGCGCCGGTGCGATACGCGACGTTGCCAAGGAGCACGGTTTCCGCCAAGGGTCCGCTATAGCCGAAATTGCAGGTCGTCGTGCCGCCGGTGCGGATCGCCTGTAGCCATTCCCGGTGGTGGCCAAACGAAGCCGGAATCGTCGGTGTTGGGGGCCGAAATCCGGTGAAGCGATCCGCAGGCAAAAGGCGCCACCGGTTGTATCTGGCCAACAAGCTCCCTTTTTCGCCCTCGAACAAAACGCCGTTTTCAAAATCGGGATAGGTCACGCGGCCGTTAAGGTCGGGCCCTTGGACGCCATGGAACCAAGTAAGATGCACGGGGGGCTGGCTCTGGCGGGCCGGATAATGGAGTTCCACCTGCATCCGCGACGGCACGAAATTGTCGCCTACATAGTCGATGTGCGCGTCGGTCGCGCTGACTTTCACCGGGCGGCTTAAATCGAGGGCCCAGTGAGCCAGGTCAATGTAATGGCAAGCCATGTCAGCCAAGACTCCACCTCCGAAATCCCACCAATAACGCCACACGAAGTGCAGGTGCGACTCGTCGTAGGGCCGGTAGGGAGCGGGTCCAAGCCACAAATCGTAGTTCAAACTCGATGGCGGCGTAGCGCCGGTCCGGCCCAGTTGCCCGGGCCGCGGGAGGTCAGTCACCCACACTTTGACGCGGTTAATGGATCCAATCGTGCCGGCTTTTATGATTTCGACGACGCGCCTGTAGTTATCCCAGGAGTGAATTTGCGTGCCCATCTGAGTGACGGTATGGTGCTGCTGCGCCAAGTCGATCATGGTTCGGATTTCATGCACGTCGTGGGCAAGCGGTTTTTCGCAATAGACATGCTTGCCGGCCCGCATTGCCGCGGCGGCAATGACGGCGTGAGTGTGGTCGGGCGTGGCCACCAGGACAGCCTCGACGTCTTTGCGGTCCATAATCCGCCTGAAGTCGTCCGTGAAAAAGGCTTGGGGGAACATTCTGCGGACGTCCACCACGCGGGCTGAATCGACATCGCAAAGGCCGACAATCCGGACCCCATCGCCAGCCTCCTCGCACATTTCCTGGACATTCTCCCACCCGCGTCCGTTGGGGCCGCCGTCCTTCCCGGGGCCGCCGATGCCGATAACGGCGACTCGCACCGGCTCAGCCGCAATCGCCTTGGCACCTTCCACCCATTCTTGATTGCCCAAAAACGCCGCGCCGGCCATACCGGCGGCCGTCGCCTTCAAAAAATGACGGCGATTGATGCTCGCTGACATGAAATTCCCCCGTGCACTTATCGCATGCAAATCGAATTCACCACGACCCGCTGGGGTAGTATCCTACACGCCGTTGGGTAGCGCGGTAAATGAATTTTTTGGGATCACGAACGCCGACATCAATTCGATGCGCGCGGTGGCGAGATTCTTCCTTACCGCCTCTTAAGTAGTGGCATTTTCATTTTCATGGGCTGTCTGACTTAATTTGCGTTTCATGTAACCCATGACCGTCCCATACGTCGGCCCAGCCACACAATGCTGATTTTGGACAAAAGGAACGTTTCTCGCTTCCACTGGCCCGCGAGTCTGTTGAAGCGTTCTTCCTGCAACCTGTCCTCGACCATATCTGGAA